>Ga0182021_10005274_pt1 | contig 15277 bp, 13 predicted proteins | sample 612E3MmetaG_FD_120493 | JGI IMG/M metagenome (GOLD analysis project Ga0182021, IMG submission 120493) | Permafrost microbial communities from Stordalen Mire, Sweden - 612E3M metaG (Illumina Assembly) | ecosystem: Environmental > Terrestrial > Soil > Wetlands > Permafrost | place: Sweden... | reverse complement strand
AGTCCATAACCTGAAAATGATAAAAAAAAAGACCTTTGAGTTATTTAACTGCAAAGGTCCCATAAAAATTTCTCTGACTTTCTATTTCAGCAATATCAGTTTTTTTGTACCGGTGAATCCGCCGGCTGTTAACCTGTAAAAATACACTCCGCTGCTTTTATTCGCGGCATTCCAGCTAATGGAGTATTTACCCGAATTCAATGATTTTTTTAATAGAGTCTTGATTAACTTTCCTGTAATATCAAAAATTTCTAATTTAACAAATTCTATTTTAGGTAACTGAAAACTTATTTTAGTTTCCGGATTAAACGGGTTCGGATATGCATCAAATAACCTGTATTCCGACGGAATTACGGAGGAATTATTTTCTTCGATTGTAAATAATCTGAAGGGAAAGTAATCGACCACACCAAGAGTCGGAAAATCTATCCTGTGCCAGATATGAGCTTCTATGCTGTCCGCATTGGTAGTGCCCCAGTAATTATTTTCCGCTTTCAAAGTATCTGTTGTAGTAACATTGTAATAAAAATCAAAGGTAGTATCGTTGTGAGAATTATAATATATTTTATTGAAGCCGTTGTCTGCAGTATCTGAATTCGATATGTTACCGAAATCCGGATGAGGCGGCTTGTTTGAAGAACCCTGAACTGTAACACCCCAGAGATTCCACCGTATTGAGTTACGCGTGCAAATTACTTTTATTGTTGAATCACCGTAAATATTAATTCCGCTGCCTGATGCCATTGGATTACTGTTTATATTATTGCTGTCAATAATGTTATTATTTATATAAGCGTTAATATTTACATTATATAATACTATTCCATAGCTGTTGTTTTTAATACTATTATTTTCGATTACTAATTTTGTAGTCGTAGGACTACTTGGGAAGAATGCTATTCCGCCTGCATTTGTAAAGGAACCTCTTATTATATTGTTCCTTATAATAACTCTCGAAGTATCTCCCGCTCCAAGATTTAATTGAGGATATAATCCATTCTCTGTATCGTTCTCAAATATTATATTATCAGTAATAACCGGAGACGACGGAATATTTGAGGCTGAAACTACTGCTGCCCTCCTGTTTCTGTATATTTTATTGTGTGTAATAATCGCATTTGACCTGAATAGTGAAATTGCGCCGCTCTGCATCCCTGTTGAATAATTATTATTAAACCTTATGGTGCAGCTGTCTATCAGCATATTGCAGTACATCAGGTTAATGCTGTTACCGTATTCGAATATGAGTCTCTTAAAAACAGATGCGTCTGCAAACGAGTCGAGTTTTATGCCGATATGCTTTAACGATGTATCTGCGGCCGTAATTTTTACTGAATCAGGCGGGTTAATTAAAAGTGTTCCGTATATGTATATTAAACTTAAATTTCCCAATTTTATTGTGGTGTTGCTGAATATCTTAACCGTGTCGGATTGAGAAACTATTAATGTATCGTAAATAAAATAATTTCCTCCCGAAAAAGTGATGTGGCCAGCGGAATTCGCCACAAGACTGTCTAAATTCCAGTTTCTGCCCGTTCCGGGCGTGGTGTAAACAGCGTATGTCTGTTGAAACACAAATAATAGCGTAAAAATGTATAGAAATCTTCTCATCTTTAATAAATAAATTTTTGATTTTTTTATAAATAATTTAATAGTTAATTTAATTAAAAATTGGATAATTTAAAATACGAAATAAGTCTAATCATATGCAAATACCATTTAGCAAGCTGCCGGGTTTCAACGAGTTTTTTTTGGAATACATAAACGATTTTAATTCTCTTAAAGAATTTTTTAATTATAACTATACCGAAAAAGAGAATTTATTCAAGTCTCTGGTGGATAAGGAAGAGAATTATCTTAATAAAAAGCTTTTCACCAGGAATGATCTGGCGGACATTTTATTGATACAGAATAAAATATTTAATGCATCCGATACTGCTTTGCAGAATATCGAACTTCTCAGAAATGAAAATACTTTTGCAGTTGTCACGGGACAGCAGGCCGGGATTCTGACAGGCAATCTATACACTGTCATTAAAGCCATTAATACTTTCCAGCTGACTAAAAAGTATGCAGAGGATTTCCCTGAATATAATTTCGTTCCCGTATTCTGGCTCGAAGCGGATGACCACGATTTCCTTGAAGTTAATAATATTAATGTCTTCGACAGGGAAAACAACCTTGTTAAGATGGAATATTTCGAAAACGGAACACCTCAGGAAAGATATCTTACTCCTGTTAACAGCATTCTGCTGGACGATTTTATAGAAAAATTTAAAAGTGATTTGAGTGACAGTTTACTGAAAACCGATTTCAGCGAATATGTTTTTGATTTTATTGACCGCTCATATAAATCCGGGATAAGTCTTTCTGTTGCTTTCGCCAGATTAATAAACTATCTGATAGGGGATTTGGGAATAATATTCTGCAATCCCGCTGATAAGGAAATTAAAAAATTACTGATTCCGGTTTTTGAAAAAGAACTGAATACTTACCCTGCAACCTGCGAAAGGGTAATCGAAACTTCCGCAGTCATCGAACAAAAATATGAACCGCAGGTAAAACCCCAGCCCATAAATATTTTCTACAATCATAATAATCACAGACACCTTATTGAACCGAGACCTGAAAATATTTTTGCTCTCAAAAATTCGAGGCAAAGATTCGAAAAAGCCCAGCTTCTGGAACAGCTTTACACCTCGCCTGAAAATTTCAGCGGGAACGTGATTCTTCGCCCGATATGCCAGGATTATTTGTTGCCAACTGTTGCTTATGTCGGGGGACCGTCTGAAATTGCATATTTCGGACAGTTCAAGAGCGTTTACGAGTTCTTCGATGTCAATATGCCTGTTATTTATCCCAGAACTTCAGTCACATTACTTGAAAGCAGGGTGGAAAATTTTATTTCTAAAAACGGATTTTCTCTTGAAGAATTTTTCGACGAGAAAAAAATTACCGCAAAGCTGATGAACAAAATAAATGAGCTTAATGTCGAAGAAATATTCAATAATTTCAAAGATGAACTGAATGCATTATATTATAGTGTCGGAATTGACCTTGAGAAAATAGATAAAAATCTTTTAACCGCGTTTAAAAATAAGAACGAAAAATATATCGAGTCACTTCAATATCTAAAAGATAAATTTATTGAATCCCAGGCAAAACAAAATGAATCTGCAATTTTGAAACTGAAATCAGCAATACAGAGCATTTATCCCGATGAAGTGCTTCAGGAAAGATACATAAACATCATTTATTATCTGAATAAATACGGTATGATTATAATTAACAGGTTAATCGAATCGATGGATGTAAATAATTTCAATCACCAGGTTATAGAAATTTCATCATGATAAATTCATATTGCCTGAAATAAAAAAAATACTGATTATCCGATTTTCTTCGTTCGGGGATATTATTCTTACATATCCCTTTATCACGTTATTGAAAAAATCATTCCCCGATACTCGGATTGATTTCCTCACTAAAGAAACTTATACTCCTTTAGTAAAAATGCATGCGGGTGTTGATAATATAGTTAAATATAAAAATGAATCTATTGGTGATTTGAAATCTGTCATAAAAATAAATAATTACGACCTGATTTTTGATTTGCATAAGAACATCCGCTCTGTATTTTCCACTTTGTTTACAAAACCCGAAAAAATCAGATATAAAAAAAATACAATCTATAAACTTCTGCTTGTTGCTTTTAAAATCAATTTAATAGACGACATAATACCTGTTTACAAAAGATATATTGATGCTTTAAGCGAAATACATTATCAGGGATATATGGATTTTTTAACTACTGATTTGATTTTTGATAAAGTGCCTGAAGAAAAAGAACCGTATATCCTTATTGCACCGTCATCAAAGCACTTTACGAAAACCCTTCCGAAAGAAAAATTTGAAGCAGTAATTAAAGAGCTAAAAAATAAAAAAATAGTTTTAATAGGTGATAATTCCGAAAAAGATATTGAGATATGCAAATATCTCGAAAACATTTCCCCGGGAATAATAAATTATTGCGGTAAAACAAATTACAATTCACTTGCAAATTTAATTTACAACAGTGATTTGGTTATTTGTAATGACAGCGGGGTTTTGCATCTTGCTGAAGCCCTCGGCAAAAAAATAATAGTGTTCTTCGGAAGCACTGTAAAGGAATTTGGCTTCTATCCCCAGCTTCAGAGTACTGTTATTTTTGAAAATAATAATTTGAAATGCAGGCCGTGCACGCATATTGGAAAAAGTGAATGCCCTAAAAAACATTTTAATTGCATGAACGGAATTAATGTTAATGAAATTTTAATTAAAATAAATGAAAATATTTCTTAAAAAAAACGAAGACCGCCGCCTGAATATTGGACACCAGTGGATTTTCAGTAACGAAATAGAAAGAATCGAAGGTAATATCGCAAACGGAGATGTCGTGGAAGTAATTGATTCAAGAGGCAAACCGCTCGGAAAAGGTTTCTACAACAAAAACTCTCTGATTGCTTACCGCCATCTGACGGATTCAAATGAAACAATCGACAAGGATTTCTTTATTAAAAGAATAAGAAATGCCGATAATCTGCGTGTGAAGGTTAATCCTTCCCGAACTGCTTATAGAATGGTAAACAGCGAAAGTGATTTCCTGCCGGGACTTATTATAGATAAATTTGATGATAAATTTTCTGTCCAGACATTTTCCTACGGCATTGATAGATTTCTGAGTGATATTAAAGATATTCTAGTAAACGAATTTAATGCATCGTTAATTATAGAAAAAAACGACAACGAATTAAGAGTTCTCGAAGGGTTGCAGAAACAGGAGAATATTTTATTTAATTTAAGCGAATCGGATGATACTTCTTTCGATATAAATATTTATGATGTGAAATATAAAATCGATTTATTGAAAGGACAGAAAACAGGATTCTATCTCGACCAGGTTGAAAACCATCTTGAGTTAAGAAAATATGTCAACAATGAATCAAAAGTACTCGATTTATTCTGCAATGAAGGCGGGTTCGCCCTGAATGCTGCTTTTGCGGGTGCAAATGAAATAATTGCAGTGGATTCTTCACAACACTCCATTGACATGGGAATTCAAAATGCAGATATCAACGGATTCAAAAATATTGCTTTCATTTGCAAAGATGTATTTAAATATCTCGATTCTTCCGAATCAGCAAAAAATATTTTTGATGCCGTTATTCTCGACCCTCCGTCATTCACAAAATCAAAAAAGAATGTTAATTCTGCTATAGAAGGATATATCGAACTCAATTCAAAAGCAATGCGGCTTTTAAAACGGGATTCCATTCTCTTTACATTTTCATGTTCCCATCATATAGATGAAAAAGCTTTTGAAACTATTATTACGAAAAGCGCGCAAAAAGCAAAAAGAAGAGTACAGGTAATTGATTTTAAAAATTGTTCATACGACCACCCGATTCTGCCCCAGATGCCCGAAACAAAATACCTTAAATCTTATTTGCTAAGAGTATTATAATAAATAGGTTAGTATTAATTATCTAATTATGAGGTGTGGAAAAATTCTGTACCAATAAATCGGGATGCGGAAAACCAAATTCTGAAAGCTGACTTTTGTTCTTATAATGCTTTTCCGAACTCCTGAATTTTTGCTTCTTTTTCTTAACTTCCTAACTTCTTACCAACTTAACTTCTGTTCTTCAGATTTTCTTTACAATTTCTTTACAATTTCTTAAAACAAGCGGCATATGATATTTATATATTGAACAGATGAAAAAATCTACTGGAAATAATTCTGAAAATCTAAAAGTGATTAAAAGCAAGAATCACATTTCCGATATATTCTTCGAAAAGACAACGTTGTTTTTTGCTTTCCTGATAATATGCATTGTATTCTGGATAATTTATGAGATGTTCATAGATTCTGCTCCATCAAGAGATGCATTTGGCTGGGGTTTTATATTCTCCCAGGATTGGGAACCTGTAAAAGAACAGTTCGGAGCCCTTACCTTTATATACGGAACTGTTGTTTCATCGATTATTGCACTTGCAATTGCACTGCCGGTTAGCCTTGGCATTGCAATTTTTCTTTCAGAACTGGCTCCGCAAATTATTAAAACAACATTAAGCTTTCTTATAGAAATATTGGCAGCAATTCCAAGCATAGTATTCGGATTCTGGGGAATATTTGTACTTGCACCATTTATGAGAAATACCGCACAGCCTTTCCTTGAATCTACATTGGGCTTTCTGCCTTTTTTCACCGGTACGAAAATAGGATTCGGACTTCTTACGTCCGGTATTATTCTTGCCATTATGATTATTCCGATTATATCCGCTATAAGCAGGGATGTTCTTAAAACAATTCCTCAGGCACAAAGAGAAGCCGCATATGCTCTTGGTGCAACACGCTGGGAAGCAATTAAAATGGCTTTGCTTAATGCAAAAAGCGGAATACTTGGCGCGACAGTTCTCGGACTCGGACGTGCAGTAGGGGAAACAATGGCTGTAACAATGGTAATTGGGAATAGGGCACAGATTAAAATATCCTGGTTCGAACCTGCTTATTCTATGGCTTCTGTCATAGCTAATGAATTTGCTGAAGCCTCGGGTAAAATTCACCTGAGCTCGCTTATTGAAGTCGGACTTGTGCTTTTTGCTGTTACATTCGTAATTAATTCACTTGCAAGATTTTTAATATACAGTACGACAAAAAAATTAACTGTAAAATAAAATGGAAGCATACGAAATTCTGGCAAATCCTAAAAATCTTAAAAGAAGAAAGATTATTAATATTGTGATGCTGACACTGAGTGTTGTGTCAGGATTGGTTGCCATCATTCCTCTGATTTACATTTTATTTTATACAACCGCAGCGGGAATTTCATCTTTGAATCTTGATTTCTTCACGCAGCTTCCAAAACCTGTCGGTGAACCCGGCGGCGGAATTGCAAACGCAATAGTCGGCTCTGTTGAAATTGTCGGACTTGGTTCCGCATTCGGCATACCTATTGGGCTGATGTCGGGAATTTATGTCTCTGAATTTTCAAAATCATTCTTCGCAAATATTGTGAAATTTGTAACAGATGTGTTGAGCGGAATTCCATCCATTATAATCGGAATATTTGCATATGGAGTAATTGTACTTCAAACAAAACACTTCTCAGCATTGGCGGGAGGATTTGCACTTGGTATTCTAATGATACCGACCGTTACACGCATAACCGAAGAAATGCTCAAGCTCGTACCAATTTCATTGAGAGAAGCATCACTCGCACTCGGAATATCAAGATGGAAAACAACTCTTAAAATTGTATTACGCACCGCATCGGGCGGGATAATTACAGGAATGCTGCTTGCTATTGCAAGAGCGGCAGGGGAAACCGCACCACTTCTGTTTACATCATTCGGAAATAGTTTCTGGTCGGAATCAATAGATAGTCCAACAGCATCTCTTCCTGTACAGATATTTAATTATGCAATATCTCCTTATGCGGAATGGCATCAGAAAGCATGGGCAGGCGCTTTTGTTTTAATTGCTCTTGTGTTTATAATTAGTCTTATAGTAAGATTAATAACAAAAAATAAATTTTCTCAAAGTGTTTAATAAAATAATTCCGTGACAAACGAATTTCTAAATAATATCAATGAATATGATCTGAAAGAAAAATATCTTTCAACGAATCCTGAGGATTCTGAAAATCCCGTGTTTATAAAATCTGAAGAATATGTAAATAAGGACGCTGCTGTTCAGGAAAAATCATCACATGAAAAATCTGCGATAGCTGTATCTACAACAAATCTGTCCGTCTGGTTCAATGATAAACCCGGCATTGAAAATGTTAATATTAATATTAAAAAGGATTCTGTCACCGCAATAATTGGTCCGTCGGGATGCGGTAAATCCACATTCCTCAGGGCTTTGAACTTTATGCACGACCTCACTCCTAATGCAGTCGTTACAGGTGAAATTAATATTCTTGGAAAAGATATTACAGAGTATAACAGCATAGATATACGAAAAAAAGTTGGAATGGTTTTTCAAAAACCAAACCCGTTTCCTACTATGTCAATTTACGATAATGTAATCTCGGGATTGAAATTAAACTGGGGGCATAAAAAAGGTCTTTATGATGAAATTGTCGAAACAAGTCTTGTGCAATCAGGCCTTTGGAATGAAGTAAAAGACAGGTTAAAGATATCTGCCTACAGTTTATCGGGCGGGCAGCAGCAGCGCCTCTGCATCGCACGCACACTGGCTGTTAAACCGGAAATAATTTTAATGGATGAACCAACAAGTGCACTGGACCCGATTTCCACTGCAGGAATCGAAGCGAGCATACACGACCTGAAAAAAATATATACATTTATAATTGTAACTCATAATATGCAGCAGGCAGCCCGTGTCAGCGACTTTACGGCATACTTCTATCTCGGCAAACTTATCGAACATTCAAAAACTTCAACCGTATTCACCAAACCAAAAGAAAAACTCACCGAAGAATATATCACAGGTAAATTCGGGTAAAAAGTATATTTTTGTTCAATAAATTACAATCTTGAATTTATAAATAGTAAAACTTAAATTATTGACATCAATAATTATTTAAGTCCTTATATTATGTGCAAATTAAAATATGTTATTGTAATATTTTTTGTATTCATTTTAGTATCAAATGCAAAGTCTGATTTGGCTCATAAAGTTCATCCTGATACCACTTTCGATGTTATTAACTTTTATTCTAACGAAAATCCTGACACGGTCATTTTTAGAAAAATCGGGAAAGATGTTCCGGCAATGGCTTTTAATATAATATTAAACGGAAAGGATTACAAATACTTTCCTGTGAAAAATATTATCATCAGGGATTCCGCATCAAATCAGATTATACATGTAATCGAATCCGAAAAAGATTCACTTGGAATTTTTAATATCGAATTCAATGACTTCAACTTCGACGGATATAAGGATTTATATGTTTATGACGGATGTGCTATACTTGCAAATTGCTTCGGGAAAGTATATCTGTATAATAAAGATTTGAAAAGATTCGTCCGTGATTATGCATTCGATGACTTGACATCCGTCCAGGTTGATAAAGATAAGAAGATTGTACGTTCTTTTAACAGGTGCTGTGCAGGCTCTGAAAGTGATACAAAAATATTCAGGTATTATAACGGCAAACTTACTCTCATTAAAGAAATCTTGATGAGCTACAACACAGGTAAATCTAAATTCATTTATATTGTAAATGAATACAACAAAGACGGTAAGTTAATAAAATCAAAAGAAGTAATTTCGGATGATTTCGATCTGGATTTGGAATAATGATCTGTTTTTCATATTTTTATAGCAGGGAGGTCTGATTTTACTTAAAATCATATACTTAGACTTTCTCTTTTCTACCTACACTTTCCATAGCCTTTTTCATATTTTTTTGATATTTTAAGGGATAATAATCAAATTTTGGAATCAGATTCTGATATATTAAAGGACGATTTAAGCTTGCCTTCCGATGGTGATTATTTGGAAAAGCTTACAAATGTTACTCAAATCGGGGAAAGCAATAATAATTTGTTTTTTATTTTTCCCGCTTTGCTTGCAGTTATTCTGTTGTTAGGACTTCCGACGGCACTTAAGAGTAATCCGTTTCCCGATTCGGGTTTCTTTGAAATTGCCAACAATACTGCTCATTCGAATTTCAGCACAAATATTTTATCCGAGACGGATTTATCGACTGGTATAAAAGACACTGTTTATACCGATAAAGAATGCTGGCTTGAACTCAGAATTGACCAGCAGGTGCTTTACCAGCACTGGCGCAGCGGAAAAACCGAAAGATATTTAATTTCATCGGGAAATAAATTTCTTGCCAAAGGTATAGAATCTAGACCCGGTCTGTTTGCAATTTTTTCGAAAGAACCGCGTCATGAATCCTCCCAGTTCAATAATGCTGCAATGTATTACTTTATGCCGTTCAATATGGGTATTGGTTTTCATGCTCTCGACGGTACGGGATATTACGGGACCCTCGGCGTAAGACCAGTATCACACGGCTGCATAAGAATGCGCCACGAAGATGTAAAAAAATTATTTGGTGAATGCCCGCTGGGTACGATAGTTCTTGCACACAGAGGATATACAGCAAGAACCGTGGCTTTTGCACCTCAGGATTTTAAAAATCCCGTGGAATATTCTAAGGATGAATTTAAGAAAATGCTTTCTGAAAATCTGGTAAATGTTCTTGAAGGCAATTATTATGTAAAAGACAGAAAATTTTTCGTAGTTGATCCTAAAGTAATTCCTGTATCGGGGGTTTATATAAGTTATGACAGGAAGATTCCTGAAAAACAAAGGTTAAATAAAAATACATATATATTTAAAAGTAATGCGGATAACCTGAGCATGAGCGTGATTAATATTAAAGTCAGTAATGATAGCGATGGTAAGGAATTGGCAGATTTAATCGATAGTATATTTATTGATGAAAAGGATATTAAGAAGGTAGAAACTACGGATATTTTTTCGGATGCGGATTTAATTAAAAAGTACTTCCATAACCCGATAGGTATATTGCCTTATTTTCCGCCTAATAAAGATTAAAATTGATTAATAATTCAATATTATATAAGTTTTAAATTAATTATATTTGTGTCGAAAATTGCGGAACTAAATTAATCCGCCGAAGTTTAAAAATTAGAGAAAATTATAAATAATATTAAATAAGTGGAGGTTGAAAATGTCAACTCAAATTAATGAAACTGTAAGCAATTATGTGGAACCTATTGATACCAAAATGGAATATGGGCTTCCTGAACTCAAGAAAGTCTATAGGAAATTCTTATCAAGGGGTTTAATAATTGCTGTAATTATTCATGGAATTTTTATTTCCATGTACTGTATCTCCCTTTATATTGATGCTCAGGCTGAAAAAAATCTTCAGATAAAAAGAGACATCGAATTAAAAGATCTCATGACTCAGGATAATGCAAAAGACGAAAGTGACCAGCCTCCTCCACCTGAAGTGGAACCGCAAAAGATTGAAGCTTTGAAAGACCTTGCTGCTTTAACACCGGAACCGGTAGCAAAGGAAAAAGCAGATTTGGAAACCATTAAAAAGGTTGAGGAAACAGAAAAAATTAAAGCTTTCGTATCTTCGGAAGGTAGTGAAAACTTCGACCCTACTAAGGAAACAGGTAAAGTAACAGTTCAGGAAAAGAAAGTCGAAGAAAACATAAAACATGAAGAAACGAAAGTTACAAAAGAAAAGACTTATCAGCAGTTCGAAGTAGATAAAGCTCCTGTTTGCGTAAATCTTTCTCAGGTACAGGGTTCGATGAGATATCCCGAAATTGCAAGGTCAACAGGTATCGAAGGCAGAATTACCGTAAAAGTACTTGTCGGTCCTGACGGTTCGGTTGTATCTGTTGGCGGTGTAAGCGGACAGAATGCGGAAGTGTTCAGAGATGAAGTGAGCTCAAAGGTTATGAGCCTTCAATTCACACCTGCTTTGCAGCAGGGTCAGCCGGTAAGATGCTGGGTGAGTGTACCGTTTAATTTCAAATTGAGCGGCAAATTCAAGAAGGATGATGAAGGAGATAAGAAAGAAGAACCTAAGAAAGAAGAAAAGAAAGAAGAAGGAAAATAATTGAATTTACCATTGAGCCCGGTAATCATAATAAATATTTTTACATCCTTAGTGGTGTTTATAGTTGGGCTGGTAATGTTGTTGGGTTTAATACCAAATATTCCGATGCAGTCAAGAGTAATTTTTGGAATAATTTTTATGAGTTATGGAATTCTAAGGTTTATTAATGTTCAGACGAAGATTCGGGTTAAAAAGCAGAATGAAATGAGAGAGAAAATGGAGAAAAATACCGATGACCTTATTCATAAAAAATAATAATTTTATATTAACAAGGAGTTCAAGGAATTAATACTTAAAATCGTTCCCAAGCTTAACCGGTTTGGGAACATTTTTTTAATGAATAGAATATGAATTTAATAAATAAAATATTTTCTTTTGTAATATTAACTTTAATTCCCGTTGTTTTCTTTGCCTGCGACTTTGGAAGTATTAAATCCAAAGCTACTACAGGAGAAATGACAATCGAAGTTGATGAAAATATAGAAACAGTCGCCGGATTGCTTTCAAAGGATTTTACCCGGTTAAACGCAGAAGCGAAAATTATTCCGATTGCTAAGCCGACTAAGAATGTAATAACGGATTTGCTTAATAAAGAAACGAAACTGATTATTATTGCGGGTGATATGACCGAAGATGATAAGAAATTCGTCAAGGATTATAAGATAGAGCTGCAGAGATATGAACTTGCAATCGACGGCATTGCTTTCATAACCAACGTCGGTAATCCGGCGGTAAGGCTTACTTCGCAGGATTTAAAGAAGATATTCACCGGTGAAATAACAAAGTGGTCCCAGATTAAAGCGCAGGATGAAGAACAGAATAAATCCGTTGCGGATAAAATGAAAGGTGCTAACGATTATATCAAAGTGTATATCCAAAGGCCGAATTCAAATTCTTATGCTTATGTTAAAGACTCGGTTCTCGACGGTCAGAATTATTTCGAAAAGGCTTCTATTTGTTCCACATCCGTTCAGATGCTGGATATAATCAGGGAAAGTAAAAATGCAATCGGATTCACGAATATGGGATGGCTCTCAAAAGGCAGCCAGGATGTTATGGATACAACAGTGCAGTATATAAGGGTTTCAAAAATCTGGAGCAGCGGCAGGCAGGACGATTTCGCTCAGTTCCACCAGGGTTTGATTTATACAAAACAGTATCCTTATACAAGAAAAATTGTTATGTATTCCACCGATATCGGGATACAGCTTTCGACAGGGTTTATTTCTTATCTTTTGCACAACGACGGACAAAAGATATTTTTGGATAATGGATTTGTTCCTGTTACTCAGCCGGTGAGAACAATCAAAATTGAATAAAAAATTATTGTTTAATTTAATATTATACTTTTATGAATAAGTTAATGAAAAAATATTTGGCAATTTTAATACTTGCTTTCACTTTCTTTTCTGTCAATGTTTTTGCACAGGATAACGTGGAAAAAGGTATGAATGCTGTAAAAAAAGGGGATTACCTGACTGCATTAAATTTGCTGAAAGATGTTGTAAAAACCAATACGAAATACGATGCAAACTGCTATTACGGAATAGCACTTTTTAAAACAGGGTCTCTCGATGATGCGGAAAAATATCTGAAAATTGCTCTAAAGGATGATGACGAAGGAATTGACGCTTTGAAAGGTCTCGGAGAACTTTATACTGAAAGGAAAAAATATTCCGATGCGGATGATTTGTTCAGAAAAGCTTTGAAACTTGAACCTGAAAGCATACCAGTTATGCTGTCACGTGCAGCTAATTACTCAGCTCAGGGGAAAATCGATGAAGCTATTCAGGCACTTACTCTCGCTACAACCGTGAGTAAAGAGAACCCGACCGTCTATGCAGGACTCGGTGAAGCTTATTATATAAGAGGTTCTTTCAAATTATCAAAAGATTATTATGATAAAGCTGTAAAACTAAATCCGAATTTCGCTCCTGCTTATTATGGTCTCGGAAAAGTTTATTTTAAATTGAAACAGTATAATGAATCTCTCGTCTCTTTTAATACTGCAATAGCTAAGGATGCAAATTTCGCTGAAGCTTACCTTGAAAAAGGGAAAATTCTTTATTTCGGTGAAAAATACGGTGAAGCTGCTGAGTCATTTAAAAAATATTCTGCCCTGAAACCCGGCTCGCAGGAAGGTAATTCATATTTCGCCAAGACTTTGTATGCAGAAGGAAAATTAGATGAAGCAATGGCTCTTCTTACTGATGTGCTTAAAGCCGACCCGAACTCGGTAACGGGTAATCTCTATACTGCTTATATTCTGTCGGAAAAAGAAGTACCTGATTCATCCGCACAGGTCGAACAGTATAAAAAAGCTGTTGAATTTTTCGCAAAAGTGCCAATTAAAGATTTTGAAGTTGAAGATATGCTGAAATATGCAAAAGTACAAGTTAACCTGAGGAATTTCTCCGATGCTTATGGATTATATGATAAAGCTATAAAAATGGACAGCACGGATAAATCGGTATATTATGAATATGGAAAAGCCTGCTTTAAGGGTGAAAATTATGAAAATGCAGTCATGTATCTGAATAAAGCTACTGACCTCGGTATGAATGAAAGGTCCGTTTATCTCTTTAAAGGATTCTCTAATTTTTACCTGAAGAAATATGAAGATGCACTTGCAAATTTCCAGGATGCCATAAAAGCAGATGATAAATTCGTTTTATCATATTCCTGGGTAGCAAAATGCTATATTGTACTTCTGAAAAACGATGAGGCAATTAAAACTTATGAAAAAATATTAACTATTGACCCCGAAAATGCTGAAGCAAAAGACAGACTTGCTAAGGTAAAAGGTGCGAACAATAATAAACAATAATGAAAGAATTAACGCAATATATAAACGAAAATAACGGCAGATTTATCGAAGAATTGAAGGAATTTCTAAGGATTCCTTCAATCAGTAATAATCCCGAAAATAAAGATGATATTTTAAATTGTGCTAAATGGCTCTCTGAACATATAAAAAGTATTGGTTTTGAAACAGTTAACATATACCAGACGGATGGACACCCGATTGTTTATGCCGAATATTTAAAAGCAGGTGAAGATAAACCTACAATTCTAATCTATGGGCATTATGATGTCCAGCCGGTTGACCCGCTTGAATTATGGGTAAATCCTCCTTTTGAACCTACTATCTCTCACGGAAAAATATTTGCACGCGGTACTACAGATGATAAAGGGCAGCTTTTTATACACCTGAAAAGTCTTGAAACTTACTTCAAAATAGAAAAATCGCTTCCTGTAAACGTAAAACTACTATTTGAAGGAGAAGAAGAGGTAGGGAGTGTTAACCTTGAGAAATTTCTGGAAGATAATAGGGAGCTTTTAAAGTGTAACTACGTAGTAATATCCGATACCTCTATGTATGCAAAAGGTCTTCCTTCTATTTGCTATGGTCTTCGCGGTTTGTCCTATATGCAAATAGATTTAGACGGTCCTAATAAGGATCTTCATTCAGGTTCTTTTGGAGGCGGAGTCGAAAATCCTATAAATGCACTTGCAAATCTGATTACCAGACTTAAGGATGAAAAAGGAAGGATTTTAATAGACGGATTTTATGATGATGTAATTCCGCTTTCTGATAAAGAGCGCGATGAGTTTAAAAGGCTTCCTTTTGATGAAATCGAATT
>Ga0182021_10005272_pt1 | contig 15278 bp, 12 predicted proteins | sample 612E3MmetaG_FD_120493 | JGI IMG/M metagenome (GOLD analysis project Ga0182021, IMG submission 120493) | Permafrost microbial communities from Stordalen Mire, Sweden - 612E3M metaG (Illumina Assembly) | ecosystem: Environmental > Terrestrial > Soil > Wetlands > Permafrost | place: Sweden... | reverse complement strand
TATGTCACTTGACTTTCGCCGTTTATTCGCCTCTAATGGAGTGGTGTCCCTCAAGCTCTACCTGGTGTCTTGCGATCTGCTGCAGGACGCCGATTACGCCTCGCTGCGGGCGCGGCTGCGCTGCTTCGAGGCCCGTCCCGTGCTGGCCAATCAGTGGGCGCTGCACAGCACCCACACGGCGGCGCAGCTCAAGGATATCCTCAAGGACTTTCTGCACGATGGCGACCGGATCGTGGTCACCGAGGTCGGCGCCGAACGCGCCAGCCGCCGGGCCCTCTCCAACCTTACGGAGTTGTAGCGGTTGCCTTACCGCCCCAAGCGTAGCCGCGATATCGTGGTGTCCTGCTGCTGATCCCCGTCGTCGCTCTCTTCCAGATTCATGTGAGCGTAGTAGGTGGCGTATCCACAGGCGGCCAGCACCGCCAGCGTGAGCCCCAGCCAGCGGACCATGTGCGAATTCCAGGCGCGCTCGCCAGCGACCGACGCGGCGACTGTCCGGACCACGCCGTAGGCGGCCGCCAGACCAAGCCCCAACTTGACCGTCCATGGCAACAGGTCGAGGTGGCTCTGGCCGCCCACCTGGCTCCAGAGCACGAAAACTGCCATCAGAGCAATCAGAAACAGCGTCGAATACGCAAGGCGGAGTATGGGCATTAGGTGCCGATCCTTCATCTTACGTTATCCTGGAAGGTAAGAACACTCATGGCTCAACGCGACGGGGGGCAGGCCCGCTCCTGGGACAATTTCACCAACGCATTCCGGCTGGCAATGGACTCCATCCGCGCGCAGAAGCTGCGCAGCTTCCTGACCCTGCTTGGGATCATCATCGGCGTAGCCAGCGTCATCATGGTGGGCGCCGCCATTTCAGGCCTCGGAGTCTACGCCGAACAGAGCACCGCCAAAGCCTTCGGGTCGGAGTCTTTCCTGGTGGCGCAGATCGCCGCCACCGGCCGTCTGAGCCGCCGCGAGTACTTCGAGAAGATCAAGCGCAACAAGCCCATCCGCACCGATGACGCGCGCTACCTGGAAGCCTTCGCCGGCGATCGCGTCCTCTACAGCCCGTACCGCCAGCACATCTCCGATGTGAAGCGCGAGAACATGATCTGCGAGGACAGCTCGATCCTGGGCTCCGGGGCGGCCATGGCGGACATACGCGATATCGGCGTGGTGGATGGCCGCTTCTTCACCGATCGGGAGGACCGCACCCGCGCCTTCGTGGCCGTGATTGGCGACACCGTGCGCACCACGCTCTTCCCCGGCGACACCTCGCCGCTCGGCCAGGCCGTCACCATCGAAGGCATCCCATTCACCGTCGTCGGCGTGCAGGAGCGCCTGGGTTCGTCATTCGGCCGCGACCTGGACAACTCCGCCTATATTCCGGCCTCCGCTTTCAATCGCCTGTACGGCCCGGGCAATGGCTTCGCTCTCTTTGGCCGTCCCCGGCCGGGCAGCGGCCTGGACCTGGAGGGTGCCTTGGATGAAACCCGCGTGCTGCTGCGCACGCGTTTTCACGCTCGTCCCGGCCAGCCCGACAACTTCGACACGCTCACGCCCGACGCCATCCGCGGCTTTATCGACCAGGTACTCGGCCTGATTGCCGCCGTGGTGGTGCCGGTCACCTGCATTTCGCTGGTAGTCGGCGGCATCGTGATCATGAACATCATGCTGGTCAGCGTCACTGAGCGGACGCGCGAAATCGGCATCCGCAAAGCCGTCGGCGCGCGCCGCGGCGACATCATGACGCAAATCCTGATCGAGGCAGTGGTCCTGGCGACCGTGGGCGGCGCCATCGGGGTCGCCACCGGCGCGGTGGCGACGGCAGTGTTGGGCAAGGTCTTCGAACTCTCGCTGCATATCACGGCGGGCTACGTGGCGCTCTCCCTTGCGGTCTCCAGCGTTACGGGGGTGGTCTCCGGATGGTATCCGGCCGCGCGCGCGGCGAAACTCGATCCGGTGGTGGCCTTGCGTGCGGAGTAATTCGTGAACATCAGCGCCGCGCAGAACGTCAAGCTGGCCATCCAGGCGGTGGGCGAACACCGCTTCCGCTCGCTGCTCACCGTGCTCGGCATCGTGATCGGCATCACCACCGTGGTCACCGTGGCTTCGCTGCTCACCGGACTGCGGGAAGGCGTGGTCGTCTTCTTTCAGGAAATGGGGCCCGACAACATCTTCATCTACAAGACTTCCGGCGATCCCAGCATGGAGCCGCCCAAGGAACGCAAGCGCCGGGCCATGAAACCCGAGTACGCCGAGTTCATCCGGCGCTGGTCCAGTTCGGTGCAGGATGTCGGGTTGGCACTCTTCATTCCGCCGGTGGTGGATGGCAAGCCCATCACGGCGCGCGTGCCCGGTTTCGAATCGGAGAACATCAACGTGACGGGACAATCGCCCAACATGGGCAATATCTCGCCGCGCGATTTTGCCGCCGGCCGGTATTTCACGCCGGAGGAGGATCAGCGCGCCGCTCACGTCGCCGCCATCGGCTTCAGCGTGGCGGAGTCGCTCTTCCCCGGCGGCACGGCGGTGGGCGGCACCATGATGATGGACGGCGCCGAGTACACCGTCGTCGGCGTCTATGCCAAGGCGAAGGGCGGATTCTTCGGCGAGAACGGCCAGGACAGCGCCATCGTCATCCCGCTGCGCACCGCCGGGAGCCGCTACCCGCAGGTGGACCGCTTCATGATTACGGCCAAGGCCAAGAGCGGTCACCGGGAGGAGGCATTCGCCGAGGTGGAGGCCATCATGCGCCGCATACGGCACCTTACTACCGGCGAGAAGGACGATTTCGCCATCTCCACGCCCGACCAGATCATCCAGCAATTCGACCGCATCACCAGCCTCATCGGCCTGGTGGCCATCGCCATCTCCGCGCTCGGCCTGCTGGTGGGCGGCATCGGCGTCATGAACATCATGCTGGTCAGCGTGACCGAGCGCACGCGCGAGATCGGCGTCCGCAAAGCCCTGGGGGCGCGCCGCCGCGACATCGTCGGCCAGTTCCTGGTGGAAGCCATGACGCTGACCGGGATAGGCGGCATGTTAGGCATCGTGATTGCCGTGCTGATCACCATGCTGGTGGGCGCGCTGGTGCCCTCGCTGCCTTCGAAAGTGCCGGCCTGGGCGCTGATCACCGGCTTCAGCGTGTCGGTGATCATCGGCGTGTTCTTCGGCGTGTGGCCGGCCATGAAAGCCGCGCAACTGGATCCGGTCGAGGCGCTGCGGTACGAATAATGGCACTCCTTGGAAGTTGCACCGGCCTCACCAAATCTTACGGCTCCCGCCTGCTGTTCGAGGGCATCGCGCTGGGCATTTCGGAAGGCGAGCGCCTCGGCCTGATCGGACGCAACGGCGCCGGCAAGTCCACCCTGCTGCGCATCCTCGCCGGCCAGATTGAACCCGACAGCGGCGCCGTTTCGTTGCGCCGCAATACGCGCGTGGGCTACGTGCCGCAGGAGGCCGAGTTCCCGGAAAGCCATACGGCGTACGAGGTGATCGCCGCCGCCATCGCGCCTGGTCCAAACGAGGCGCCTCTCGACGAGTTGGAGCGCGCCGCGCGCATCAGCCAGACCCTGGGCCGCGCCGGGTTTACCGATTTCACCCTGCGCACCGAAGCCCTCTCCGGCGGATGGAAGCGCCGCCTCGCCATCGCCCGCGAGATCGCCCAATCGCCCGACGTGCTCTTTCTCGATGAGCCCACCAACCATCTGGATTTCGAAGGCATACGGTGGTTGGAAAAGCTGCTCTCCACGGCCGCCTTCGCCAGCGTCGTCGTCAGCCACGACCGCTACTTCCTCGATACCGTGGTCAACGACGTGGCGGAACTCGACCGCGCCTATCCCGGCGGCCTGTTTCGCGTGGAGGGCCGCTACAGCCAGTTTCTGGAAAAGAAAGAGGAGTTCCTGCTGGGCCAGGCCAACCGCCAGGAAGCGCTGGCCAACCGCGTGCAGCGCGAAGTGGAATGGCTGCGCCGCGGCGCCAAGGCGCGTACTGGAAAATCCAAGGCGCGCATCGATAACGCCGGACGCCTCATGCGCGAGCTCGACGACCTGGAAACGCGCACCGCCAAAGGCGTCACGCAAATCGATTTCACTGCCACCGACCGCCGCACCAAACGGCTCGTCACGGTCGAGAACATCGCGAAGGAACTCGGCGGCCGCACCCTCTTTCGCGACTTGAGCTTCACCCTGACGCCGGGCACGCGCCTGGGATTGCTGGGCCTGAACGGCACCGGGAAGACCACGCTGTTGCGGATTCTGTCGGGCGAACTCGACGTGGATTCCGGCACGGTGGAACGCGCCGCCGCGCTGCGCATCGTCTACTTCGACCAGGCGCGCGAACAACTGGATCCCGAGCAAACGCTCCGCCAGGGGCTGGGCGCGCACGGCGACACCGTCATCTTCCAGGACAAGCCCATCCACGTGGCCGGATGGGCCAAGCGCTTCCTCTTCGATTCCGGCCAGCTCGACCGCCCCATGTCGAGCCTGTCGGGCGGTGAGCAGGCGCGCGTGCTGATCGCCCGCCTCATGCTACAGCCCGCCGACGTCCTGCTGCTCGACGAGCCCACCAACGATCTCGACATCCCCACGCTCGAAGTGCTGGAAGACAGCCTCATCGATTTCGCCGGCGCGCTGGTCCTGGTGACCCACGACCGCTACCTGCTGGATCGTGTTTCCACCGTGGTGCTGGGCCTCGACGGGCGCGGCGGCGCGCAGCTTTTCGCCGACTGCTGGCAATGGGAGCAGGCCAAGATGGGGCAGGCCGACGCGCCCAAGCCGGCCAGGCAGGAAACCAGATCGCAGCCCGTCAAAAAGAAGCTTTCCTACCACGAAGCCCGCGAATGGGAGCAGATGGAAACGCGCATTCTGCAAGCGGAGCAACAGGTGGAGACCATCCGCGCCGAGATGCATTCCCCGGAGGTGGTCTCCGACGGCCCGCGCCTGCAGGCCTGCTACGCCCGGCTCCAGCCCGCCGAGGAATCGGTGCACGCGCTGTATGCGCGCTGGGCGGAGTTGGAAGCGAAGCAGCAGTAACGCCCGCGGCGCAGTGGGTGGTCTGTCGTCTGCTGAGTGTTATACCGCCAGTTGCCGCAGACGCGGCTTCACGGGAGGAATCCAAAACAGCAGCCATGGCGGAGTTTGGTGTACGGCGGTTTGACGCCTTTCCTTATCCGTCGCCTCCAACTCCTCTATTATCAGCGTCCGCTGATCTCCTCTGCCCTGTGCCGGACTTGTACCGTCAACCACGGGACCTTGCGCACTCGCTTGATCTGGCCGCGGCATCTCAGGCAGGCAGATCAGGGGTTGACAAACCAGTCAACCCATCCTATCATATTGAAGTGAACTTCGGCAAAATTCTCAGGCAGCTCAGAAGCGAGCAAAGCATCGGAATCAAGAAACTGGCTCCCGCTTTGGGCGTTGATTACTCCTATTTGAGCAAGTTGGAGAATGAAAGCATTGGACCTTCGGCGGAAATGGTCGCCCGCGTTGCCACCTACTTCAACTACGACTATAATCGCCTGCTCTTATCTGCCGGAAAGGTGCCAGACGAGGTTCTGGCGATCCTGAGAGAAAATCCAGACGAAGCACTCGAGTTCTTGCGGGAGCGGTTCGGGAGCCGGCATGACACCTAACGACGCCGAACGCGAAACGCTACTCCGCACAATCGAAAGCCGGGGGGTCCTCGGGAAGAGGTTCGATGACCTAAAGCGTCTAGGCACAGCCGGAGGCGATGGCTACTTCTCATTGATAGTGACTGCCCGCGACAATCAAACGTCGCAGCGGGTAGCGCTCAAGTTCTTTCACCCCTCGCACCTTCGAGATCAATATCGCTGGCATTGCTTTCTTCGGGAACCGCTGGTTCTGCAAATGTTCACCGGCAAACCAGATATTTTGCAGTGTTTGGCGCCCCGCGACGAGTTCACAGTGCCATTTACGCATATGGGAATGTCGCTGAATATTCCCTTCACATACTATGCGGTTGAACTTGCTTCTCACGATGTAAACGCGGTGATTTTGGCCGACAAGTGGACCGCCGTGCAGAAACTCGAGGCCTTTCGATTAATGTGTCGGGCAGTTCAGAGAATACATGCAAGGCACGTTGCGCACCGGGATCTCAAGCCCAGTAACTTCTTGGTCATGGCAGATGGTGGGCTACGGCTATCTGACTTTGGGACCGCGCGGGATTTGAGCGATCCCAACGGCGCTTTGCTTCCAGGCTATCAGGCGCCTCCGGGCGACTTGGGTTACGCCGCACCCGAGATTATGGCCGCTTTGCATGATGTCACCCCATCTTTCGCACTGATCGCGGACATCTATTCGCTAGGAGCAATTCTATTCGAGTTGTTCGCACGCACTCCACTAGTACTTCATCTGTTTGATCGAGCAACGCTGGCAGACCTAAACAGGACCATGACCATGGTCGATCGGAAGGCGCGCATCCAGACGTATGAAGCGTTTGTCGCCAATATGGCGAATGCGCGCCCCCTGCCGAGTTTGGCCCAATTCGGAGCAGCCGTGCCTTCGTGCGCACTGCCGCTCGTAGACCGGCTCTACAAAAGCATGGCCGCAGTGGACTACCGTTCGCGACTCTCCAACTTCGATAAGATCTTCTCCCTAATTAGTACCAGTATTTGGGTCATCCAGCACGAGAATACTTATCGCCGCCTGGCAGCGTTTCGTGCCCGAATACGGGAGGCCAGGGAACGGAAGAGGGCCGACTTGCAGTCAATCGACATCGCATCTCACTAAGGATTGTGTATATGATTCTATCGCCCGGAGAAAAGGACCAGCTAACAACCTCGACACCGAGCCCTCGGTTTGACCTGCCGGCTCCCAGCGGCAATCCGCTAGTGGCTAGTTCGCCCGTCGTTGTAACGAAGACCAAGAATACGGTGGAGGTACTCTGGAATCAGGGGCCTGCTGCCGGACAGCAATTCAGTCCAGAATCAGTGTTTGAGCAACTGTCAGAGTTGGCCAAGCGAGATGCTCTACGTTTTCCGGGGAGTGCACGAGCCCATGCAAACCTTGGTAGTGCGCTCGCTAAAGCGGATCGTTTGGATGAAGCCGCCGAAGAGCTTGAATTTGCACTGAGCATCGAGCCAAATGAGTATCTTGCTGGTGTGGAACTTGCACGCGTGTATGTCAGAAAGGAAAACTACGACAGGGCAAGACAGTTGTTTGACGAACTGTTGAAGTACTACCCTAACAGCGAGTCGATTCTCCTGAGCCGGGCATACCTCGCCCTTCGAGACAATGATTTTACAGGTGCCGAAGGCTTTTTGCGCCGCATCCTACGCGTTCGCAAGGGCGCCGCCTTTCCGCACTTTCTGCTCGGTATAACTAAGCTCCAGTCAGGCAACCCCCACGCCGCCATAGCTGCATTGAGGGAAGCGACCCGGCTCAACGTCCGTCGGGCGGAATATCATCACGCGCTTGGAGTGGCTTACGAAGTCGCCGGGGAATCCCATCGTGCTGAGCGCGAATTCCGGACGGCACTGGCCCTTTCACCTGAGGTTGAGGCGACCGTACATGCGCTGAGTATTGTGCTGCTGAAACAAGGGCAGCCAGACAACGCACTCGAAGTCTTACGGCCATTCGTCGAATCACACCCAAGTGATGCGAATGGCCGAGACCTGCTCGCCAAGGCATACTATGATGTGCGCAAGTATTCCCACGCACGGGCACAACTTCAGACCCGCTTGGAAATAGCGGGTGGAGAAATGTCGGATGAAGAGCGCGCTCGTGTTCTGACGAATATCGCCGCAACTCTTCTCCAGGACGGCAAGGGTGGGCCGGCCGAAACGGCACTTAACCGAGCGATTGAACTCGCTCCTAATTGGTCGTCAATTCCTTACGAGAATCTGGCGCACGTCTGGGTTCAATCTGAGCAGTGGGATAAGGCCGTACACACCCTAGAACATGCCAAGGGACTGTTTCCAGCCCAACAATCGCTGCGAAGGTTCCTCGCCGGCGTGTATGCCCGCTTGGACCACTATGATGAGGCAATTGCAGAACTTACGCCACTTTATGAATTAGGCATAGCGGAGCCTGAGACAAGCTCTGCCCTGGGTACATTCTACGAATGGACGGGTGATTACGATTCTGCGATACGTCTCCAAACCGAAGCATATGACCGATCTCCCAAGGAACCGGCGATCATTAACAATTTGGCCTACACCTATCTCATGGCGGGAAATGTCGAGGCTGCTCGGGGCGTTCTGGAGTCAATGCCGAAGTCGGCTGAGCCTCATGTCGAGTTGATTGCCACTCAAGGCCTGCTGAGGCTTTGGGCGGGTGATCGAGCGCAAGGAAAACTGCTTTATGAGAGAGCGGAGCAGATGGCTTCCAAAGCCGGCAATCGCAACCTTGCGCGGCGAGTCCGCCAAAAGAAGTATTTGGAGTTGGCGAAGGACTCCCTTCGGAGGGGGGATCTTGCGGCCGCACGTTTGGAAATCGCGCGCGGCCTGTCAATCCGACCCGATTCTAATTCTTTCAGAGTGAAACTCGAAGACCTTCTTCGTAAGCTTTAGGTTTAGGTGCCGGGGAGGACACATCATTCCTCCCGTGGCACGCCGTTCACGGACGTTGGGGAGGCAACACCATCTGTGGGCCATCTGGGTGCAACGACGGCGTTTCGGAACTGCGCCGATGATGGGAGGCCTGTGCCGCCTCTTATCTCTCCGAGGAGTCTGGCGTCTTGGCGCTCAATCGGCGACTGAGGCATGCCGGACAGGTGCATGTCGGCCGCTCGGCGTGCTTGTGGACGAGTCCATGGATGACGCCGTCCGCCTCGTCAAAGCGGGAGGCGATGATGTCAAGGTACTGTGCGTCGCCCGAGTTATACCGTCGAAAGACAGCATAGGCGACGTGATCGGCAATCTGCACGAGCCTCGATGCCCGGGAGTCCACAAAAAATGGCGTGTCCGCGGTGTTCTTCAAGGATCCCCACCTTGGTTCCCGCCTTTCTAAACTCGCGGCTCAGCTTTTGAATTGAAGCGACGTCTCGCGGGTCGTCTTGTCCAGAACCAGCAGCCCACGCTGCTGATCGCCCTGGTGGCGCCGGCGCATCAGGAAATAGTCGAATCGCTGACAAAGGTCTTCGAACGCAAGTTCGACCGGGTCTTGATGGGGGAACGACTTCTTGTGAATGGCACAGGCAAACAAGCGAGCCGTGTCGTAGCTGGTGGCTACCACCTACAACACGCTTTTCAGCACGCCGCGGGCTTCATTGATCGTCAAATTCTTCCAGGGATCTGCGCTCCTGGAGAAGATCGTGGAAGCGTGAAACTCGACGTCTTCCGGATTCTTATCGTAGGAAGTAGCGAGCTCGTCAAGCTCGCTACTGAACCAGTCGGCGTGCGCTTCGTACACACAGACGCCTCCGAGAACAGAGTACTCCTCACTGGCGTTAGCAGGCGATCCCGCGTCGTCCAGATACAGCAGCTACATAAAAAAAGCAGCCGAGTGAACTTTCGTCCAACGGACCGCAATGCAGCCCTCTCAACCGCAGTCCTAGTATACCACCGTACGCCAGTGGCCGGATGGGCCAAGCGCTTCCTCTTCGATTCCGGCCAGCTCGACCGTCCCATGTCGAGCCTCTCGGGCGGCGAGCAGGCGCGCGTGCTGATCGCCCGCCTCATGCTACAGCCCGCCATTCTTGAGGTCGCGAACAGACGAGAGGAACCACTTTCAAGTTCCCGGTGTCCAACCCAAGGTATGGACATCTCTTGGGAGACGCGCCACGAGGCTACGCCCAAACTGACTGCCGTCCTTTTCCTCTGCTCTGCAATGAGCATCGCGTGCACATTCCTGACAATTCCGGACGGCCCCCTTTTCGGTAGCACGTCCAGCTGGGACCGTCCAATTGAGATAGCTGCCAAGTCGAGTCCGGCCATATTCCTCTGCGCCTGCGGCCTTCTGTTCTTCAGAGCCCGATTAGGACAACTTCTTGGGTTAGTCGCCGGCTTTGCCGCACTCTCGTGGCTTGTCCGGACCGAATGCTCGCTCGACCCTTGGAATACGTGGATATTTCTGAACTACAGGGACCAACGAGGCGTTGAAGGGGGAGGAATCCGGGCGTTCGTGACGTTAAGAGTTCTCTCCGGCGCCTTCGTCGGAACTACGGTTGCATGTTGTTTGCTCCGCTTACTTCCGGCCAAATGGGAGCTGCGGAAGTCGTCCTTGTCCCGACGCACGTGGCCTGCCGTGGCAGCCGGATTCGTTGGGTTGGCTGCGTGGTTCGTCCACTCGGTGACCCCATACAGCGTCCCTGGATACGATCACGGAACGAGGGCGGAATTCCGGATCCTGCACGTGCAAAAATGTGGATTGCGCTTCCAGGAGTTCGGTGCAAGTGCATACAGAGACGTGCGAGTCTACGTCTGGACAGATGAAAGACGGCTGTTTCAGTATGGATTCAACTGGCGGGTCGCCAGAGGAGGAATGCCCTACCAGCGTTTACTTTCGTTTGCGGAATCGCCGGGGCTGTGGAAACTGCACACACCGCCTGCCACCTGAGGAGATTAGGGTTCTTTTCCGCGCGATTGAGAAGCTGCCGGTGTCGGAGGAACAGGTGCACGGTATTCAGGACGTGTGCATGGGATATTGCTACGACCCAGTGGCGGCGCTCGGATTCTCAATCTTGCAGCAGCGGACGAGGCTGCTGAGGCGCAGCGCCTCTGGCGCAGGTTGGCGTTAAGAAATGGGAGAACCCGATTGGAGACTCGCCAGTTCTGGAAAACCTGGCCGCCGGAGTTCCCGATCCGGGGCGCAATGGGAAGTAACTCCACCCATGCAATGCGATTTCGGACGTGTTGCCAAAGGGCGTCATCAATGATCCGCAGTTCCGGCTTCTCCAGGACGATCCACTCAGACTCCGGGCGCATTCGTCGGAGCCGCTTGTTCGTGACCGCCTTCGTCCTCTTTTGCCCCTTTTTCATCGACTGTGCCCAGAATTGTGCCCACCCGTAAGGGCGTCGTCTCGGTCATCGCCCGGAACCGCACGGGGCCAACACTGCATGTAATGATCGGATGGTGTCGGCCTGTGAACGTGCTGGCCTGAAGGGGCTGCTGTTCCACGACCTGCCAGAGGCCGGGAAACCCCGGCCGCGCGGAAGGTTGGAACTGGGATCGCGTTTGCACGTCTGGCAAAGCGTTTTTTTCGTATTATCGGTAGCTATCCGGACCAGCCAGAAAACCACGACCCGGCCGAATGCGCCATTCGCACCACAGCCGTGCTGCCGAGGTGAGGAAGGTGATTCTCGGGTCCAGGCCATTTGGATTGCCCGCCCGGCAGTGATACAAAGGGGGGAGAGTGCGCATCCTACTGGCCCACAACTCGCCCTACTACCCGTCGTTCGGCGGGGGAGATAGGTCCAACCGCCTGCTGATGGCTGCGCTGGCCGCGCGCGGCCATGACGTACGCGTCCTCGCTCGCGCCGCGGAGTTCGGCCCCGACGTGCACGCCCGCCTCGCACGCGATGTCGAGCAGCGAGGCATTGGGGTGCGCTCGCACGCGGAGGAGCTGCAGTTCACACTCGAAGGCGTGGACGTGCGGGTCTTCACACGCGGCACCTCGCTGCGCGCCTGGAGTTCCGCACACATGCAGGAGTCGGATCCAGAAGTGATCCTCACCTCGACCGACGACCCGGCGCAGTTGATGCTCGGCGCCGCGCTGCAACTCGACAAGGCACGCGTGATCTACCTGGTCCGCGCGATCATCGCGCTGCCCTTCGGTCCGGCGAGTTCCTTACCCAGTTCGAGGCGGTCGGATGTGTTGCGCCGAACGGATGGGTCGGTTGCGGTGAGTGAGTACGTGGCACAGTACGCACGCGAGTGGAACGGGCTTGACACGGTTCACGTACCCATCTCGCTGCCGGACCGCGCGATCTTCCCCGAGTTGGGCCGCTACGACAATCGTTTCGTCACCATGGTGAATCCGTGCGGGGGAAAGGGGCTCGCCGTCTTTCTGGCGCTGGCCCGGCACTTCTCCGAGGTTCAGTTCGCCGCCGTGCCGACATGGGGTACTACTGGAGCGGACCTGGCGTCCCTACGCGCGCACCCGAACATCGCGATTCTGCCGCCGGCGGACAACATCGACGACATTCTGCGGCAGACGCGGGTCGCGGTTGTGCCGTCGCTGTGGGCGGAGGCGCGGTCCCGTATCATACTCGAGGCAATGGCACGCGCGATCCCGGTATTAGCCAGCAACGTCGGCGGGATGGCGGAGGCAATGCTCGGCATGGACTACGTGCTTCCGGTGAACCCGGTGACATGCTACCGTCCCGCCGTGGACGAACTGATGGTGCCTGTGATGGACATCCCGGAGCAGGATCCCCGCCCGTGGGTCGAGGCGCTGCGGCGCCTTCTGAGCGACCGCGCGCACTATTGCGACCTTTCGGCCCGATCGCATGCGGCGGCGCTCCGATACGCGCGCAGTGCGACGGTCGAGCCGTTCGAAGCGTATCTGAAGGACCGAGTGCGGGCGCCACGGCGGTTTCACTCGCCGGTCCCCACGTGCCCAACGGCGGTGCATCCCGCACTCTCGCTTTCGCCGCACAGGCGGCGGCTGCTGGCCACGCGCCTCAAGCAGCGCACGAGGACGGACAGGGAATAATCATGTGGATCGACCCGTCGACGGTGGACGCGCTGGACAATCCGGCGGGACGGCAGGAACTAGCGAAAGCGGCGACGGCGGCGGCACGCGCCGCGGTTCCATCTGTAGACATCGAAATCCTTTGGGACGGCATGTGGATGCGACGCGTGGGTCCGCACTACTTCGCCGATACGGAGATGTTCCGCGTGTCTGAGCCGAACTGGGAGCGCTGGAGCCATGCAGCGGAGAAGTGTCTGCGCGACGCCGACGACTACTGGTTCCACGTCTACAAGCCGCGCGCGGGCGACGTGATCGTGGATATTGGCGCGGGGCGTGGCGAGGATGTGTTCGCGTTTTCCCGCGCTGTGGGTCCGGACGGAAAGGTCTTCGCGGTCGAGCCTCACCCGATTTCGTTCGCGGCTCTGGAAAAGTTCTGCCAGCGCAACCGGCTACCCAATGTGACAACTATCAACTGCGCGTGCGTGGACGCGTTGGCCAAGCTGGAAATCGAGACGCTGCCGATCTGGGAGTCCAACTACGTGCGCGGCGGTCCAGCGTCGCCAACCAGTTTTGCCGTGAAGGGCGTGCGCTTCGACGATCTGTGCCTGGAGCACGCGATCGGGCACATCGACTTTCTCAAGATGAATATTGAGGGTGCGGAGCGGATAGCGCTACCGGGCTGCCGGCGCGCGCTCGATCGCACTCGCTACGTCTGCATCGCCGCGCACGATTTCAGAGCCGCCCGCGGCGATGGCGAGGAGTTCCGAACCCTCGCCTTTGTCCGCGAGTTCCTGACGGAGTGTGGCTTCAAGCTCACCACCAGGGATGACGACCCGCGGTATTACGTCCCCTACCACGTACATGCTTACCGGGGAGAGGCTGGATGACCCCGGGGTGGCCCCCTGAAGTTGCCTGGGGAATGGCCTCGATCAAGGCGCTTCAGACCGATGGTTGCGGTGCTCAGGTGCTCGCCGGCCGCGATGAGGCTGCCATGCAGACTCAGTTTCCGGGATGAGTTTTCCGGCCTCGCGCAGGAGAGCTCTCGCCTCCGTGATTGGCGGGCAGCCGTGGGCGGGCGGCCCCCGCTCCAGGCCACCTACGGGATGAGTTGGGTCCAGTCCAGGGTCGCGGCTACTTGTTGGCCAATGGTCACCAGGGTGGGAATAGCCGACAGATCGGCTTCGTCGATGTCACTGGGGAGGAGCGGGTTGAAGCTTGTCATGACGCCGGGCCACTGGCGGTTCACGGCTTCGTCGGCCCAGTCCCCGGAGGTGTCGACCAGGGTGCTGGTGGTCCAAGCGATAACCTCCAACAGACCGGACGGGGGAGTGTCGGAACCTGGGAAGTAACCCGTTCCGAGAGCGATCACGCGGGTGCCGGCGGGTGCGAAGGTGTCGAACTCGAAGGCCTCGACGCAGGCTTGGTAGACGGGATTGGCGGTGCCGCCGGCGCCGCCATCGAAAAAGCGGATGGTCTGGCCGTCGATCTGGTCGATTCTCCAGTGGTCGAAATAGGTGGGTGCGCAAGCGGAGGCGACCGCGGCATCGACCAGCTTGACGGATCCGGTGGTTCGGGCGTTCTGGGGATTGTCCCTGACGAAGAACCAATTGTGTCCGTTCATTGCGGTGGCGGAGATCATCACTCCGATCGGGCAATCGTTGACAACCCAGGAGGCGGCGGGGCCGAAGACGTTGACGAGGACGTCGCGGAGGTGAATAGGATCGTACTTGAAGCCCTCGGCGACTCGCTTGGCATCCGCAATGATGCCAGTGGGCGTGAAGATCTCTTTGGAACGGCCGGTGTAAACCTTGAGAATATCGGTGGCGGGGATGCCGGCGGCGATGGCTGCCGTGAGCAGGGAGCCGGTGGAAGTTCCGGCGCAGTAGGCGATGTGGTCGCGGGTCACCCCGCCGAGCTGCGATTCGAGTTTCGCCAGGCAGCACGCGGGGATGATGCCACGAATGCCGCCGCCGCGGATCGAGAGAATGTATCGCACGGTTTGTGTTACCCCGGGGCCATTCTACCACTCAATTCGCGCGCGTCTTGGTGTGTGAGAGGCTGAGCTTCGCCGAATCGGGTTCGAACTCGCGATCCTGAAACCGGACTCGTTTGTAGACGGCATTATGGGTCAATATCGGTAGCTCCATCCAGTGTGCTTTCTATCTGGTCGAGGTGTTCGCGACAGTGTATGGCGCTCCGAAGCAGCCGTGCCCGCCCACTCGCTTCAGGTAGCATTCATGCGCCGGATTCTACCAGCTCCGGTTCGGCCGGCACGGAAGAGACCGAAACGTTTCACTCACCTGGTCCCCTCCAGTGAGCTCTTTACCGCGCCAGCCACAGCAGCGGCGTGAGCCCAGCCGCCGCCAGCGCGGCCAGAAGGCTCAGGCTCAACACGCCGGTCTTGCGGTCGCTCAGGGAGCAGGCGTATATTCCTTTGACCAGGTTATTGCTTGAGGCGGCAATCAAAATCGCCGCCGCCGCCACGGTAAGCGGCGCCTTGCCGGCCTGCGTCATTCCCATGATGAACGGATCCACGTCCGTTACGCCCATCAGGGCCGCCAGTGAGTACACGCCCGCCTTGCCCAGGTAAGTCACCACCAGATGCGTAGCCACCAGCATGGTGACGAAGAGCACCGCGAAGCCCAGGGCGGCGCGCAGTTCCAAGGGGTTCTTGGGCTCGAACTCACGTT
>Ga0182021_10005271_pt1 | contig 15279 bp, 17 predicted proteins | sample 612E3MmetaG_FD_120493 | JGI IMG/M metagenome (GOLD analysis project Ga0182021, IMG submission 120493) | Permafrost microbial communities from Stordalen Mire, Sweden - 612E3M metaG (Illumina Assembly) | ecosystem: Environmental > Terrestrial > Soil > Wetlands > Permafrost | place: Sweden... | reverse complement strand
GCTTTGCGCCCGTCCTGCATTGTTGAATTCACCGCCACGCCGAACACAGACCCGCGCACCGGCAGCAACGTGTTGTTTCGGGCTTCCGCCGCCGATGTAAAGGCGGCGGAAATGATTAAGTTGCCGATCATCCTAACCGAACATCCCGACTGGCGTGCCGCCGTGCATGACGCGATAGAAACCCGCGCGAGACTGGCGGAAACGGCTAAGAGCGACCCGCGCTATATCCGCCCTCTGACGCTCTTTCAGGCGCAGGACAAAGGGCAGGAAGTGACCGTTGAAGTCCTGAAAAAATACCTGATCGACAACGAGAATATCGCGCCGGAAAAAATTGCTATCGCTACCGGCGCACAGCGCGAGCTTGATAGTCTTAACTTATTTGATAAAACTTGCCCCGTCGAATTTATCATCACCGTGGAAGCCCTCAAGGAAGGCTGGGATTGCTCTTTCGCTTATGTCCTGTGTTCCGTGGCGAATATCGGTAGCGCGACTGACATTGAACAGCTTCTAGGCCGTGTGATGCGGATGCCCTACGCGCAGAGGCGGCCAAACGAGATATTAAACCGCGCTTATACGCATGTATCCAGTCCGCGCTTTGGCGACGGTGCGCGTGCCTTAACGGATGCGCTGGTGCAAAAAATGGGTTTTGAACCCGATGAGGCTGCCACCCTGATCGAACAACGGCAATCCAACTTGCCGGGTTTTGGGGTGAATTCTGACCTGTTTAATCGCGCCCCTGTCCTGCTTGAAACCGTGGACAGCCTGCCCGATTTGACCGGCCTTGCCCCAGACGTGACCGAGCGCGTGCAAGTGGAAACACGATTGGACGGTACTTTCACCGTGACTGTGCAGGGCGAGATTCCCGAAGAGTTGGAACATCGCCTGATTGCCGCCGTGTCTCCAGACCGGCACGAGGCCTTGCGTGCTTCCGTTCATCGTCACCGCATTATACACCGCAACAGCACAGCCCCCGCCGAGCGCGGCGAAAAATTCGCCGTGCCGCGCTTATTCTTGAACATCCAAGGCGAGCTAGAACTTGCCGAGGAAGCATTGATCCTCGATCTTGGCGGCTGGACACTGAACAGCTACGCGGCAGAACTGACACCGGCGGAATTCTCGATCCGCGAAACCGCCGAGCGTTGGGAAGTGGACTTGAAGGGCGAAAAAGTCGTCTATCAGCACATTGACCAGAATGCCCAACTTGAAATTGGTGCGCTCAAACTGGATTGGACAGACTTGCAGCTTTCCCGTTGGCTTGACGGCCAATGTGTTCAGCAAGATATTACCCAGCCGGTGCTTTTGGAATTCTGCCGCAAACTGGTTTCGTTCCTCACTGAGCAGCGCAATATTCCGTTGCATGACCTGCTACGTTTCAAATATCAGCTTGCCAAGATTACAGAGCAGAAAATCGCAGCCTTCCGAAAACAAGCTTATGCGCGGGACTATCAAACCTTTCTGTTAGCCCCAGAAGCCACCGTTGAAACCCGTTTTGCCGATGGCTTCGCTTTCGATAATCGCCCCTACCCTGCCGCGTGGTTTTATCAAGGTGCGTATCAGTTCAAGAAGCATTTTTTCGGCGGGATTGGCGAGCTGAACAGTAAGGGCGAAGAATTTGAATGCGCCCAATTGATTGACAACTTGCCGCAAGTGAAATTTTGGATTCGTAACCTGTCAATTCGACCGCATACGTCTTTTTGGTTGCCGACTTCGACCGACCGCTTTTATCCCGATTTCGTAGTCCTGCTGGAAGATGGGCGTGTTTGCGTCATCGAATACAAGGGAGCACATCTTGCTGATACGGGAGACACCAAGGAAAAAACTAACATTGGCGAGCTTTGGGCGGCCAAGAGCGAAGGCAAAGGCTTGTTTCTCATGGCTGAGAAGAAGAACGCCAAAGGGCAAGGCCTCGCGGAGCAAATCACCGTATTGTTGGGGTGATAGCAAGCAATATGGGCACTGGGATACCAGAGGGGTTATTGTCGCCGCGCGAACGGAACAACCTGCCCTGCAGTGATTTTCTCGAACTGTGGTTCACTGGGGCGGGCTTTTAGCTTTGGTAGTGGGACGATTTCCGCTTCTTCATTGCTCATAAAACCGCGTGGCAGTCCGCAGAGCGATTCCACGTCGGCAGCGGGCAATCGAAAATCTTCTAGCAGATCACGACAGCTACGCACGCGCTCATCAACCAGCAGCTTGACCGACCGCGCTAGCAAACGCGGAGATTCCGGTACAAGGTCATCGTCCAGAGGCTCTTTCTTTCTCCAACCGCGTGCGCTGTAGTGCTTCCATAGCCGTCTTTGATATTCTTCATCCATCATGTTCAAAGAGGAGCAACGCATAATCATTGCCCCAATAGAGGTTCGCCACCTTTCCTTGAGGGCAACAAAAGCATTGAGCGAGGGCGACCATACTTCCGATGAAAAGCTCTCTTCAGGCAGCAGGAAAGCACCGGCAAAATAGAATGCTTGCCGCTCGATCTCTTTGAACGCTCCTATTTCCGTCAGGTTTTTTTCTTTCAGATGTCGATGTAATACCAGATGTCCAAGTTCATGCGCGGCATCCATCCGTGAGCGTACACAAGTATCCTTATCTTTTGCGAGGAGCATATACGCGCGTTCGTCTACTGCCGACCAGCTCGATAGTCCATCCATTTGCGCACTTCCCACTTCTTCCTTGATGACGCAAATACCGGCGTTTTCAAGAATAAGCAGCACATCGGACATTGGGCCTAAACCTAATCCCCAACGCATCCGGCATGTATTCGCCATGTTTTCAATATCGGCATCCCTAATGTCCCGATAATCGGTTGCATCCAATACTGGAACATCAAGCGCGGGTAAATCCACCCAATCTTGCAGTGTCAAGGCTATGTCTTGTCCCCAGCGCAGCCGTGCGCGAGCACGACGGCGGAGGGATTGGGTCGAACTCGCCATCGAACGAAAGAAGATTGGAGCATCGCCGTGATCTGGAATTGGTTTCAGAAAAAACGAAACGGGCAGATTAAAAACATTGGCGAGTGACTCCAATGCGTCCGGCTCAGGCGTTTGCGTGCCATTTTCCCATCGCGAAATGGTGGAGCTAGTCCGCGTGGCAAGTTCAGCAAGGGCAAGCTGCGTCAACCCACGCGATTCTCTTGCCTCAACCAAGCGGCTTGCTTGGAAACCAGGGGTGCCGTTACGCATGGGACACTCTATTTATTAGCATTGGGTTTCTTTTTTAGTTGTGGCAAGGCACGGTCTTTGATTTCAACCAGGGCAGCTTGCGGTGTTCTTTCTTCGATGTCTTTGTCGTGATAGCGGGCGAGTAAATCTGTTATTGGCATCATCATCGCCCAGCCAGATAAATCCGGCCATGGAATGCCCAACCCAACAAAAGCCGGTACGCTGGGATTGCCAAGACGAGGATGTGCCGTTGTGACGATCATAGCGCACAGTCGGTCAGATGGTGGTGGTGTTTTGGTCTCCAGCATATCCAACTGGATCGGTTCAAGCCACTGATTCAAGTCCGCCCACTCTTTGCGGAAAGCCGTAGGGCGAGGGGTTCCACAATGTTTCTGGATGTTGCCACGGATTAGATAAATGCTATTGGCGACGACCATGCTGTAACGACTGCCCGCCTTGATGGTATGTGAAGCATGTACGACTAAGCCAGATTCTTCCCCTGCCTTCCGAAATCCCGCTTCGCACCGCGCATGCCGCAGTTGCCCCAGCATGTTTGGCTTTTCCGGTTCATCAATATGCTTTGTAAGCACCATGGCCTCGCCGAAGCCTGAATCGACGTATTCCACAACGCGCTGAAAGAAAATTGCTGGGCAATTCGTGACGATCCTATTGATGGCTTCACTCATAGTATTCTCAATACCTGTTTACGTTAATCGGATAATAGCATGTAAATTTTGCGTTATCAATTAATAATGAGAAAAAAACAGGCGTGCAAAGGATGTTGCATGTCGGGTCGCTGGTTTCGAGGTGAATAGCAAAATCCATCCTATTGCCCCCTGCCCTTTCGGCTTCATTGGGAATGGGTGTTTCTGGCCTTAGCCCCTTCGCGTGACCCCAGCACAACAGGGCGTGGCGGAATCTAGCCGAAGCTGGCCGACCATCAACCCCCTGCCCGCTCCCTTCGCCGCGCTGTGCGCGTTTCCCGTGTTGGGGGTGTGACAGTCAGCCCGAACGCTTCGGCCTTGTTTCCTTCGCCCCCGCTGTGGGGGTCACTTAAACGAAGGAGCTAAGACCATGACCAACACCAAAACACTTCAAGAATCCGATCTGCGGCAGTTTACCGGCACAGAAACTTGGTATCGCCATCCCCTCGCCCGCAAGGTACTCTACACCGACGGCGTACAGCATGTTGCCGAACAAGGCGGAGCCTATTGGTTGCTCGATAGTCTCGCTTTCGCCCAGGCAATCCCCGCCGTGGCCGCCGAGTCCTTCCAATTCTGGATACTGACCGTTAAGCCCGATCACGCCGCCACCCTCGTTTGCGAGGACGGCAACGGCAAGATCGTCCATACTCAGGAAATTACGTTCACCGACTTCCCGCTGCCTGTCATCAAGTTCTACGTCACAGACAGCGTCATCCTGTTACCGAGCGAGTATTAGGCCTTTGGCCTTGCGCCCCTGCCTTCGGGCTGGGGCGTTCTTCTTGGGGCTTCTCAGAGGGCAGGAGATCAAGCGTCAAGGGGAGCGGCGGCAATGACGCCGATAGGGGTTTTGAGGTGGTCGCGTGGTTTGATTTACCAGCTTTGCGGCTTGGTTATCCGTTTAGGACTGGTTTTGATAATTTGGGGAAGTTGTGCATTTTGCAGATGAATGAGGCTTAAAGTCTTAGACCAATGCACATGCTTTTTTAAATCGCTGTTTATTTTTCGGCTTGTATCGCCATGTGTTTTGATTGGGGCAACAAGCCCAATTCTGATGTTTGGATGATGTTCCCTTATACGGGCAAGCGCACTTTCAAGATCGGAATCATTGGAACACAAGACAATTTGTTCGCAGTGGTTTAGCCATGCGGCACAAAGCATATCTGTTGCCAGATTAACATCCGTTTTCTTCTCTGTGAAATTCGATACTTGAACAGTGTCTGGCATTCCTGCAATCGGATTTGTTAGCCGCCGATAAGGGGTTGAATGCTCGATACGCCCTTCAATGATGGTAACTTTACACGGCGGCATTTTTCTAAGTGCCTGAAGGTAAATGCGCTGACGTTGGGGTGACTCTGAATCATCTGACATTTTTTCTTTAATCGGTGCTGTGTAATAACGCACTTCTAAGACATCAGCCTGATCGAGAACATGATTTTGGAAAAGAGAATAGAGGTCAAGCCATTTATGAGGAGACTTCCTTAGTAAGCCATAATAAAGATTATAGCCGTCCACATAAACGATTGTACGCATTGAAACCCCAGAAAAGACAAAGCCGCCCGAAGGCGGCTCGTCGCCCCAAAAGCGAACAAGTAAACTTGTCGGTCAAGGGGTAAGTCGTAGAGGTGAGTATAGAGAAAAAACAGGAGTTAGTCCATCTAAATTCATTTACGTCCAACTAAGTTCAATAAGAACCACTCACTATCATTTTTAGCGAACCCGCCAAGCGGCGGGGCGGGTGCTATGCGCTACGCGCACCGAGCCGAATCCGTCTCGGCCATCCGATAACGCCCCCTTTCGCAAGGCAAGAGCTAGGGGGCTTTGCCCCCCGCGCGGGACAAGAAAAATAACGGCTTTCCCGACAAAAAAACGGCTTTCATCCGCCAAAGAGGGGCGGCTGAAGCTTCCGTTTTTTTCTCGCGAACCTTCCGTGATTTTTCTTGCCCTTGCTACCCCCAGTCTCGCCGACGGGCAAGGGTGCAGCGGCGGCTGCACCCAGAAACAAACAGAAAGGCAAGACCATGACAACGCTAGACAACGAACAAATCGGCACTCCCTCCCTTGACATCATCACCGAGATTTTCGCGCGGATGCGTAGGAATCAAGAACTCTGCGATTTTAAGAAAATGCGTAAAAACTACATGCTTCAAAGCGATGTCGAGCGGATGATTAAAAATCAGACGGACAGTAGCGAAAAGCTCATCACACTCTATGCCCGTTCCGACGATGCAACCCGAAAATTGATTAATCGCGTCCTCATCTTCGTTTGCGGCGATCTGATGTTTTCGCTTATCGCCGATGCCCAAAGAAAAACCGGACAACAAATACCCACTGTCTTGGCTTGTTTGGAAAGCCGAAGGAAACACCCTAAAAAAGCCAGAAAAGTCTAAGTCGGCTAGACCCGCTCAAGGTGTCGCCTTGGGCGGGATCACTAACCCTCTTGACCGTTTTAAATTCACCCTTATTCTCTACAGAAGGAAAGGAATTCCGATCATGAACACAGATGTTTATAATCGCGTCACAGATAAAATCATCGCCGAGCTTGAAAAAGGCGAGCATCCTTGGCTTAAACCGTGGAACGCGGAACACGCCGCCGGAAAAATAACCCGCCCGCTTCGTCATAACGGCCTGCCCTATTCCGGTATCAATATCCTGATGCTCTGGGCTGACGCCATGGAAAAAGGCTATAACGCCCCGCTCTGGATGACCTTCAAACAGGCGCAGGAATTAGGCGGGCATGTTAAAAAAGGCGAGCATGGTAGCCTTGTTGTTTACGCCAACACCCTCATCAAGACCGAACCGAACGAGGCAACCGGCGAAGACGAAGAACACAAAATCCCCTTTATGAAGGGGTACACGGTTTTCAACGTCGAACAGATCGACGACTTGCCCGCGCACTACTACGCCACGGCACAAGAACCGCAACTCGATACCGCGCAGCGGATCGACCAGGTAGAGCAGTTTTTTAAGAATACCGGCGCGGATATTCGTTATGGCGGTAATCGGGCGTTTTACTCAATCGGGGAAGATCGTGTTCAAATGCCCCCGTTCGAGTTTTTCCAAGACCCCGAAAGCTTTTACGCAACCCAGTTGCATGAATGCACCCACTGGACACGCCACCCCAAACGCCTAGACCGCGACTTAGGACGCAAGAAATGGGGAGACGAAGGCTATGCTATGGAAGAACTGGTTGCCGAACTGGGGAGCGCGTTTCTCTCTGCCGACCTTGGGTTAACCCCCGAAGTGCGGGAAGATCACGCCGCCTATCTCGCAAGCTGGCTAAAAGTTTTGAAACAAGACAGTCGGGCTATCTTCAGCGCAGCCGCCCATGCGCAACGCGCCGCCGAATTCCTGCACAGCCTACAGCCCTCCCCTGCCCCAGTCTTAACCCCCAAGGAGGCTTATGAAACGCTGGAACTTTGAACAGGACGCGGCGGGGCGGAGTGTACTCAAACACAACGCCCTGCCCCGTTTTTGCGCGTATTGGACAAGCGGCGCGGCTAAAGAAGCCGCGCCGCTTGAACCTTGTTGGTGTGATGCAGGCAGCAGCGAAGACGACTGCCTGCATCTTTACGGGTTGCACTGGATTGACGCCCGACCAGACGACAAGGCTTTTGACCACCTCATGCAGGAAGCGGCCAAGGTTATTGATGCTTGGATAGTAAACCGCCTGTAAACAAGGCACTTTTTGGACATGGACGAAATTCCTGTTTGCTTAATACGACTAAAAACATAATAGACTAATAGTCTAATAGACGTTTTCGTCTATTGCAGAATATAAGAAACACGGCTATAGTTAAATTCTTGATTTTGTTTATTAGTATAAAGGCACAACGCACCATGAAAACCATTGTTATATTGAACAGCAAGGGCGGCGTCGGCAAGTCCAGCATCACGCGGCATCTTGCAGTTGCCGCCGAACAGGAAAATCCTGGTGCTGTCGTTTTGTGTGATACAGACCCGCAAGGTTCACTTTCGGATTGGTGGAATGCACGGGAGGAAGAAACCCCGCAGCTTGCCACTATTGCCTTAAACGAGTTCAAAACGAAACAACCGGCTATCGCCGCGCAATTTGGTTTTCTGTTTGTCGATACCGCCGCTTCGGATGCCGAGCCATACGCAGAAATTTTGCAGACGGCGGATTTAATTATTATTCCGGTTCAACCTAGCCCTGATGATGTTCGTTCTTTGAGCCGCTTAACTTTGCCAGTCGTCAAATCGAGCGGCAGACCGTTTATATTCGTGATGAGCAAAGCGCGTATTGGAACGGAATTGCTTGTTTCTACAATGGCGGCTCTTTCAGAGCATGGTGCAGTTTGTCAGACCATCATCGTGCAACGGGAAGGATACGCAAAAGCCGCGCTTTCAGGATCAACATTGCTTGAAGATGAACCAAGCGGTAAGGGCGCGGAAGAAATTCGCGAATTATGGAATTATATAAAATCACGAATAGACGAAAAGTCTATTCCTTCCAAAAAGAAGGAGGTTTTCAATGTCTAAGAAAAGTTTTGATATGTCTGGTTTGTTGGCAACAAAAGGCGAGGGGAGTCCTGCCAATGATGCACCAACACGACCAATAGTCACGAAAGAACTAAATAACGAAAAGACAAATAGACGAATTAAAGAAGATCAAACGCCATCCAGCGAGTTCGTCAATCTTGGCTTCAAAGTTCCGAAGGAATTTAGGCATCGACTACGGAAAATTGCAGCGCATAATGACACCAGCTTAGTTGAAGTTCTACGGGCAGCTATAGACTTGTACGAACAGAAATTCGTTAAGTAGCGAATAGACGAATTCGTTCATTTAATAATAAGGGCGGGGCATGACAGCCAAAGGTAAAAGACTGAAAGCAACAGGAATCGACGCAGACAAGCAAAAGCCTGTAATTCCGCCTATTGAGGCGGATTTTGAAGGTGCTCAGCTTGATCTATTCCGTGCGTTTTTATGCAATAACGATACCGAACGCGCTCAACTTTCCAACACTTTCGACCTTTGGGATAGTGTGCCGCGCTACGCAATGTCGCGGCAACAAATGACTAAAATTCGGAAAGAAAAAGGCTTTCTGTCTTTACAGCATATTCCTTTCCAATACAGACAAAACCCCTTTGAAGTCCGCATTCAAGCCGCCAGAATTTACGACGAGAAAACTAAAACAGAAACCGACTATTACCCAAGCGCGAATGAAGAACTGATCGAGGACGCTTTGCGTAAAATCGCCGCCGAGCAACAACACAACGCCTTTTTTGATAAGCCAAACTATCGAAGCGGGGTTACTTTTTCATTGCACATGCTACGCGAGGAATTAGAGCGGCGCGGTCATTCTCGCTCATATCAGCAAATCGTTTTAAGCCTGAATATATTGGCTGGAAGCATGATTGAAATTCGTACCATGAGCGACGAAGAAGGGGAGGGCTTCACAAAAAGCGGCTATTTTTCAGGGCTTGCAGCCGTTTCAAGAAACAAACTTGTCGAAGACCCGAAAGCAAAATGGATTGTGCAATTTCATCCGCTAGTGACGCAAGCTATGGATACCTTGACCTATCGCCAATTTAACTACGCCCAGATGATGAGCCACCAAACGCAGCTTGCCCGTTGGCTTCATAAGCAATTATCGCTGAAATTCACCTTTGCCAGTCTTACCACTCAATTTGAAACGCGCTACAGCACAATCAAACGCGACAGTGCTTTATTGAGTAGCTACACCAGAGAAAGGGACGCAATAACCAAGCTGGATGCCGCATGGAACGAATTAAAAACAAACGGGGCATTAATGAAGGTAGAAAAACAAGAAATTCTAGGAAGCAGAGGAAAGCTTGAAGATGTTGTTTATACCCTCACAGCCTCATTTGATTTTATATCGGAAATGAAAGCCGCCAATAAGCGCGAAAATCTAACTATCGAAAAAAAACCGCTTGTGTTGGCAGATTCAGAAATCCAAAAAAAGCGGTAGTTATAGGTCGCGGGTCGAGGCCTTTCACGGTAGTTATAGGTCGCGAGTCACGGTAGTTATAGGTCGCGGGTGGTGTTTTTTTAACCATTCTTAACTATTTTTGAGGGGGTCAGGCGGTAGTTATAGGTCGCGGGTCGTCGAAAAAGCGGTAGTTATAGGTCGCGGGTCGTCGAAAAAGCGGTAGTTATAGGTCGCGGGTGCGGTAGTTATAGGTCGCGGGTCGTCCATTTTCGCCTTAATTTTAGGGGTAGGTGGTAGTTATAGGTCGCGGGTCGCCACCCAAAACATGCTATAACATATTGATTATGAATAATAAAAAAAGTTAATTTTTCGCCTTATTCTTTTATTCTTTATATATTCTTTTTCTATCCTTACTTTTGCCTGTGGATAACTTTTAAGGGAATAAAAAAAACGCAAAAAAAGAAGGAGTTCGCTATCGCTCACAACCATTTTGATAAAAGCAAAGAAGGCAAAACCAAAAGGGCAGGGGACTTACTTCCCAATCCAATTTTGAATTCAAAAAGCGGGCAGTAGGAAAAGAAATATGGGCAAGGACGAGGAACTCGAACGCTTCAAAACTTTCAATCTGGGCGAACTGGCGGCTTCCTACGGTTACGCACTTGATCGCCGCGAGTCGAGCCGATCAAGTTTAGTCATGCGTCATACGGACGGCGACAAGATCATCATTGCCACAGGCGAAGACGGCCACGCCGTGTTTTTCTCCGTTCGCGAAAATGCCAGCGGCAGCGTCATAGATTTTATCATGTTCCGCGAAGGCGGAAACCTTGGTTATGCCCGCAAAACTCTCCGTGCCTACGTTTCATCTCCTTTCCCTACTGCCCACGCTCCGCACATCCCCAAGCCAAACCCTATCGCCCATGACCGCGCCGCTCTCATTGCCCAATGGCACAAACTGCGCCCTTATACCGGCGGCTATCTTGAAAGCCGAGGCTTAACCGTCGCTACTGTTGCCGCCTTTGCCGAGCGGCTACGGACAGACGAGCGCGGCAATGTGGTGTTCCGGCATGATGACCGCGAAGGGCTTAGCGGCTGGGAAGTCAAAAACAAAGGTTTCACCGGCTTTTCTTCCGGCGGGCGTAAAGCCTTGTTTGCTTGTCGCGCCGGCCTAACTCGCGAAGATATGCCGGCACGTCTGATCCTAGCCGAAAGCGCACTTGACGCGATGAGCTACCACCAGCTCAACCCCAATCCTGCGTTGGTGCTGTCCTTTGGCGGCGGGCTGTCGCCCGAACAGGAAACCCTGTTGCGTTACGTTTTAACCCAGTATCCCGCCGCCAAGATCATCACGGCCACGGATGCCGACGCGCAAGGCGACCGCTACGCCGCCCTGATCGAGGCTATCCGCCCCGACGCGGTACGCGCCCGACCGCCGACCGGCAAAGACTGGAATGACGCGCTGCCCCGTTCCGGCCAGGCGCAGCTTTTCAACCTTTCGCCCTGACTCGCCAAAAACACCACAGGAACGCCGTGGACGCGTTTTCAAATTGTTGACGCAAGAATATAGCTAATCATCAAGAAAACGCACGGGCGGGCAAAAAAAGCGGCAAATTTTCGATTTTAAGAACGTGTGTCGGGCGGATTTTGCAAAAACTCTGGGGTCGTCGCTCAAGTTATCCACAGAAAATGGGGATAAGTCGGTGATTAAAACCGCTTGAGCCGCCGTCTGTTATGGACTTGCGGTAGATTGGTTAAAAATTGGTCAAAAAAACAGCAAAGCTTCGTTTTTAGACGGCTCTTGCCGTCCCGTTTTTCAATCGGTAAGATTGATGAAGCAGGAAGGAAGCCTTAATCATGCTCAACCCCAGCCATCAACTCGATCTCTTCCGCGATTGCGGCGTTGAATTATCCGCGCACGAAAAGCAAACCTTGCGCGAAGCCTTCAAAATTCTGAAACGCGCCTTGCGAACACCTGGCGCCGCGCTGACCAGTCCCGAACTGGTTTCCGATTACATGAAGCTCAACATTGCCACAAGACCGCATGAAGTTTTTGTGGTGCTCTTTCTCGACAATCAAAACCGGCTGATCGACACGCAAGAAATGTTTCGCGGCACGATCAACGCAGCCAGCGTTTACCCCCGCGAAATCGTCAAAGAAGCGTTGCGCCTCAATGCGGCAGCTTGCATCCTTGCCCACAACCACCCGTCCGGCATCGCCGAGCCAAGCGTGGCAGATCTGGACATCACCAAAAAAGTTAAACAGGCACTTGAACTGATTGAAGTTCGGGTTCTGGATCATTTCATCATCGGCGGCATTTCCCATACGTCCTTTGCCGAAAGAGGATTGATGCCTTGATGGTGTTGAAAATTAAATCCTTGTGCTAAAAAAAGGGCAGGGCAGAATTTGTTTTTTACCTTCGTCTTCAGATTACCTAAGTTAGAGCATGAATGACGATGATCCCCCCAACTACCCAAACACCGCCCGTTATTGGCGCTTAAATAGCCTTATGGCGTTAAGGGAATGCCGTGATTGCGAAAGCCAAGCTCTCGATCCTGAACATCTCGAACAGATCAAAGCGGATCATGCCGAATTTGCCCAACTCCAAAATCGAGAAAACGCTGTCAAAGCCCGTTATAATCGGCTGATAAACAGTCGGAGACTAACACTATGAACGACGATTACCCGATTTTTGATGATTTTGAGGCGTTGACGGCGCTTGTACAAAAATCGTTTAATGAAGCCGCCAAAATCGCTGTCGCCGAAAACGACCGGCTTGGACTTCCGACACATGGTTCAATCGACGGTAGACTGGTTGTTCGTCAACCACGCTTAGCCAATCCCGTGAAACTTTAGAGCCTTTTGTTTATTAGCACCCCTTATTGGGGCAGGGTGGCGACGAATTAAGCCAATCGGTGTAACATAACAAATAAATTTAATCGTATCATATCGTAACAAATACGAAATGTTATGATATGATACGCGCTATTTTATACGATACGATAGGTTACGTTATGGCAAGAGAAGGCATCAGTTACGATCAAGTCGCTAAAACCGCCGATGAATTGGTGGGTGATGGCCAACAGCCCACGATCCGGTTTATCCGCGAGCGGTTGGGTACAGGCAGTCCCAACACCATACACCGGCATTTAACCGCTTGGCGGGAAGCCCGCCCGCAAATCACCGCAGCAGCACCGGAACTACCGGCAGTCTTAGCCGCGCAAATAGGCACTGAAATTTCACGCGCCGCCGCCCAGGCGCGTGCAGAAATCGAAGGCCGTTTGATTCAAACGCAAGCCGAAGCGGCGGAACTGGCGGCGACTGGCGAAGCTCTGGAAATCGAACACGAAGCCCTCACCGAGCAAGTCGCCGCCTTGACCCGTGAACGTGACACCCTCGCCGGTAAAGCCGCCCAACAAGCCGCCGACCTTATCGAGCAGGCCACCCGCATTGATCGAGAGCAACAAGCGACCGAAGCCGCCCGCATCGAACTGGCGACCGCGCGGCTCAAGATCGAAGCCCAAGCCGAAAAACGGATCGAACTCAGCACCGAAAACCAGCAGCTCCGCAGCGCACTCGAAACCAGCCAACAAGCAAGGCAAGCCGCCGAACAAGAAGCCGCCGTCTTGGCCGCCAAACTGGAAGCCATGACAGACAGGGCGACCAAAGCGGAAACCCGCGCCGACAAAGCCGAGCAAAACGCGCAACAGTCCGGCGAGGAAACCGCCGAATTACGCGGCAGGCTCACCGCCGCCGCCGAGGAAATTCAGAAAGCGAAAAGAAAACCGGAATCCCGACAAACCAGCAAAAAAGCCAAACCGCAAACTACGCCTGTGGTAGAACCCAAGGGCTGATACAAAATCAAAGCGGCAGGGCAGGGGGCAAGTGCGGCGAACTAGGCAGACGACTTAACGCCGCCGCTTTAATTTACCGCTCACGGTCTCTTTCTTGCGAGCGACCGCCCCAAACCTCAATTAAGGGGGCGTTTATTTCCTGCTGTTTGGCTTTGTGCGCCTCATAACACAAATCGTCATGCGTTGATTTATCGCCTCTCTCTAGGGCAGCCTGTGCCGCCCAATAAAGTTTGACGGATGCTGGAATGTTATCTGGCATATCCCCTCCTTTTTTCTTCGGTTTCTCGTTAATTTACGCTTTTTTGTTTTTAGTTTCAGGACTTTCGTCTACAGTCAGGCATTGGAGAATTTAACGGCCTACTGTTAGGGCATGAAACAAGGAGGTTTCAACATGGACAACGATACTTTTTCAAACGACCAAGCTAAAAAAGCCGCCGATCACACCCGTTATGTCGCCTTGTTTGGCAAATTATTCCCCTTTCTTGAGAGCGGAGAAAAACTTACAGACGCGCAACGCACCCGATGTGAACGCGCAGAAAAGTTTCTTGAAGAGGCAAAGCTCAAACGCACCACCCGTGAGGAAGAAGCGCGAAACGAACACGCAGCTAGCAAACAACAGAGGGCGAACGAGCATCAAGAAATACTCTGGAGAAGAGCGGTATTGAAGGCGGCTGCCACGATGTCAGAGAGCGGCCAAGAAAAAACGCCACCCGATTTCAGAGCCACATTTGGGATTGAGCCGACAGAAGCCCAACTCAAACTCTGGGAGAATGAGACGAAGGAACACGCCCAATCTCACACCAGTGATAGAACAAGCCTCAAAAACGACCGCCTTTCTGATTATGTCAATCGAGAAGATTTCGACTATTTACCACGACATTTTCGCCCTCATCGCCCCTCACAACAAACAGGGTCTTCGAGACACTTTGGGGGACCGTAAGGATTCCTTCGTAAATGAGTAACATCCCAAATTCTATTACATCTGGAACGTCACGCCGTAATCAATCGGCTCCAAATCCCGTTCCCGAAGCTCCTACGTACCGAAACGATTAGCGTGATGCGTCCGATATGGATTAAACGCAGCAGCCAATTCTGGCGTCAACTTCATTCCCTCCGCTTCCAGTTCCTTGAATGCCTGCGTCATCGTATGGCAGTTGTGGAAAATCATCAGATTAGCAATCAGATGATTGTACTTGATTATCTTCAGCTGATCTTCACGCACATTTTCCTCAATGGTGTCCGATCCGAAATACGCCCATTGCGCAAAGTTGTTGAAACCTTCACACTTGTTTTGCGCTGCCTGGATGACCTGGCGTAAGGCATCGTCGCTAATATATTCCAGCAGGAATATGGTTCGGACGACCCGGCCCAACTCACGAAAGGCGAAATACAGTTTGTTTTTCCGGCTGGCAGTACCAAGCTTGCGCAAGATAGTCGATGGCTGAATACGCCCTGCACGAATCGATTGCGCCACTTGCAGCATGTCCGGCAAATGACAGGCGATCAAATCCCAATCTATCGCATCCTTGGTAAAAAGGTCATCGATGTGTTTATAAACTTCGTCGGCAGTCGGGCGGAACCATTTCAAATCTTTCCAGTTGCGAATACGCGGCATCAGTTTGATACCCAGAAAAAAAGCCAAGCCATAAACCGGTGC
>Ga0182021_10005270_pt1 | contig 15280 bp, 9 predicted proteins | sample 612E3MmetaG_FD_120493 | JGI IMG/M metagenome (GOLD analysis project Ga0182021, IMG submission 120493) | Permafrost microbial communities from Stordalen Mire, Sweden - 612E3M metaG (Illumina Assembly) | ecosystem: Environmental > Terrestrial > Soil > Wetlands > Permafrost | place: Sweden... | reverse complement strand
TTACCATGACAAAAAGTTCACCGGTTTCATTCTTAACACTGACAGTTATCTTGCTTTGTGGTTTTGAATATTTGGCTGCATTATCAAGCAGGTTTACAAAAACGAGTTCCATTAGAGAAAAATCAACCCAGATAAGGGGGATATTATCATCGAGGTTTATTTCCAGCTGTCTTTCTTCCATAATATTGACTTGTTTTACTGCAACTCCGATAATATCTTGAATGTCACACCATTCGTATTTCAGGTTTATCTGCCCGCTTTCTATTCTTGCCATGTCAAGAAGATTGTTTACTATCTTCAACATCCTAAAAGCGCTTTTGTTAATGTTTTTTACCAGCTCTGTCTTGTCTGCTTCACTTAGGGCAGCTCCCTCATTTTCTATGGTACCTGAAGAACCAATTATAGCAGTAAGAGGGGTCCTCAAATCATGCGATATGGAATTAAACAGAGCGTTGTATAATTTTTGTGATTCTTCAAGGACTTTGGCTTCACTCAATTGGCGGCTTGTGTTTATCCTGTAAATAACTGAAGCAAGAAGACCGCATATTGATTCAACTAATTTTTGCTGCTCTGCAGTAAGCAGGTTTTGTTCTTTATCCAGGAAGATACCGATAACTCCTACTATGTCACCCTGAGTCTTTAGAGGAAAATAAATAAGCTCGCTGCCATTTAAAAAATCCGTGCCTTTTCCAGCTATCCGGCCGTTTGCAAGCACCCATTCAGCAATTGCTTTTTCTTTTTCATCAGACAGCTTTTTCTTAAGGTCTTCTTCAGGCAGTTGTTCCTGTATCTCAAGACTGCCGTTGCTGCCACGGATCAGGAAAACAACCTTGCACTTTATAAGTCTTTCTATTTTTTCCTTGACGTTTTCTATTACTTCCTGAAGATCTATTTTGGCTGATATCTTCCTGCTTAATGAATAAAGGATGGATAATTGCTCTTCTCTTTTCTCAACAAATCTCACCTGCAGCTTTGACTTTTTGCTTAAATAACATATAAACATAGCCAGTATAAGGTAAATAAAAAAACTTGGAATAAACCTGAGGTCTTCTACTGTCAACAGGTTCCTGGGAGGTATAAAGAAAAAATCAAAAGTTAAAAAACTGACTGCTGCCACTAAGGCCGAAGAGAGGTAATTTCCATAAAATGCGACAATTGCTGCAGGGATTGAAAAAAGAACTGTGATGTTAAAAATACCTATGAAAGATTCGAAAAAGAAAGATAAAAGATAAAATACTGCAATCAATCCTAACCCTACCCCCATGGGCAGTAGAAAATTCCTGTAATTTCTTTTACTGTCCTTTTCTTTATAAGCGGTCTTTTTTATCCCGGTTGGAATCACATGAACCCTTATGCCTTCGCCTTTTCGGATAATCTTATCTACTACCGGTTCCTGGAACCATTCTATCGGTCTGGGCCTTAAAGGCTTTCCTATAATAAGCTGGGTGATGTTTCTTTTTTTTGCCAGGTTTATTATTTCATCAGCAATCGTCACCCCGGTCAATGATACTATTTCAGCTCCAAGTGACTCCGCAAGCTTAAGGTTATTAAGGAAATTATTCTGGGCCTGGGAAGAAAGCTCAGGTTCCCAGGGAGTGCTGACATTGGCCACAATAAGCTCTGCATTAAGGCTGGCTGACATTCTTTTGCCGATCCTTATCAGATTTGCAGCCTGGCTGTTCTTGCTGATACAGACCATTACTTTCTCGCCTGTCCTCCATGGCCCGGATATTCCCCTTGATTTCATGTAATCCTGCAGGTGCACATCCACGTTATCAGCCGTATATCTTAATGATATCTCGCGAAGGGCATTGATATTGCCAGGCCTGAAAAATTTTTGTATGGCTTCTTGGGCCTGGGTGGGGATATATATTTTTCCGTCTTTAAGCCTCTGTATCAAAACATCGGCATCAATGTCCACAAGATGGATCTCGGCATTTTCCAGGACCTTATCCGGAATAGTCTCTCTTACCAAGATTCCCGTAATCTGGGAGACAACATCATTTAAGCTTTCAAGATGTTGTATATTTAAAGAGGTATAGACATCTATGCCATTATCTAAAAGTTCCTCTATGTCTGAATACCTCTTGGTATTTTTACTTCCGGAAATATTGCTGTGGGCAAATTCATCAATAAGCGCTATATCTGGTTTTATTCTCAAGAGGGAATCAATATCAGGTTCATGGAAATCTTTTCCCTTATAATTTATAACTATTGGATCAAGGCGGGGGACGCCTTCCAGTACTTCATCTGTCTCTTTCCGGTGGTGGGTATCTATCCAGCCTATAAGGACCTTCTTACCTTCTTTAATCCTTTCTTTTGCAGCGCTGAGCATAGCGAAGGTTTTCCCTACTCCTGCAGCAGCGCCTAAAAAAACGGTGAGTTTCCCTTTATTTATCTGGTTTGCCTGTTTGAGTAAGCTATTGGGATCAGGCCTTATTTCTTCATCCATATGATCCTGCTAAAAAACTTGTGTTAATAATATTATTATATACCTGTTATTTAATATTATCTAAAAGTCCAAGCAACAGCCTTAAAAACTATTAGGCTTTTTTTAAAAGTTAATCCTTATAATTTATATCTTATTAAATACGCCTGAAACCTCCTATTTCAAATTGTCAAGAAGCAGGTTGAATTCAAGCACATTTACTACAGGTTCCCCAAGAATTATTTAAAACTGGTTAAAATCTTTTTGCCCTAAGCAAACAGTATAATAAAAATACCAGTAGGGCAAGCATAAGAACCAGTCCCAGGATCATATCCGCCATAATGATTCCATTTTTTACCGGATTTTGAAAAAGCAGTAAATTCCTGAAATAATTTTATAATAAAACTGATCAAGTTCAAACTTTTATTATTCTAAATTTTAGATACCGATTTAAAAGTAAAAATTTGCAGCAATAGCGTAAAAAAAACATAAAAATTTTTAAATTTCCTCTTTATTTTTCAGAAATTTTTAAACCAAAAATAGATAAACTATGGTATAATTACTTAAAAACTAGGAATACAATAACAGTGCTTAAACATCTCAAAAAACAAAGAGTGATAAGTGTTTTTATCCGCAGCAATAAGCGGTACTTATTACTCTTTATTTATGTTCTAGGTCTTAATTAAATTGTTTTTATGGAAGGGTGGATATATTGAACAAATCCCAAAATTCCAGTTATGATGCAAAAGACATCAGAGTATTGGAAGGCCTTGATGCTGTAAGAAAAAGACCCGGCATGTATATAGGCTCAACAGGCCTAAGGGGCCTGCATCATCTTGTTTATGAAGTAGTTGATAACAGCATTGATGAAGCGATGGCAGGTTTCTGCGATAACATTCTTGTCATGCTCAATAAGGACAGTTCAGTAACCGTTGTAGATAACGGCAGGGGCATTCCTGTTAAAAAAATAGAAAAGTATAACAGACCTGCTGTGGAAATTGTACTCACAAAGCTCCATGCCGGCGGTAAATTCGGTGATGATGGCTATAAGGTGTCAGGCGGCTTGCATGGTGTTGGCCTTTCGGTAGTAAATGCCCTTTCCGAGAAACTGGTTGTTGAAGTGCGCAGGGATGGAAACATCTGGCGCCAGGAATACAAGCAGGGCAATCCGGTTACTGACCTTATAAAGGGGGAAAAGACTGATACGCATGGTACTATTGTCACATTTTTACCTGATAAGGAAATTTTTGAGGAAATTGACTATAAATATGAGATCTTGAGCTCCAGGATGAGGGAAATGGCCTTTTTAAATAAAGGCTTAAAGATCAGTTTTTTTGACCAAAGGGAAGTACCGGAGAAAAAAGAAATTTTTCAATATAACGGCGGTATTGTCGATTTTCTAAAATACCTTTCTGAGAAAAAAGAAGTTATACATAAAAATCCCATTTATATAATCAACCGAGAAGAGGACCATGAAGTCGAAATAGCCATGCAGTATACCCAGGGGTATAATGAAGGTATTTTCACTTTTGCAAACAACATAAACACAACTGAAGGCGGCACACACCTTGTGGGGTTTAAAGGCGCCATCACAAGGACAATAAACGATTATTCAAGAAGTTCAGGCCTTTTAAAAGAAAAGGATGAAAATCTTAGCGGTGAGGATGTAAGGGAAGGCCTGATGGCCATAATAAGCGTCAAGCTGAAAGATCCCCAGTTTGAAGGACAGACCAAAACAAAGCTTGGAAACAGCGAGATAAAGGGTTTTGTGGAATCATCAGTAAATGCCAGACTCTCGGAGTTTCTTGGTGAAAACCCCCCGATTGCAAAAGCAATTGTTGGTAAATGTATAGATGCAGCTAGAGCCAGGAACGCTGCAAAAAAAGCAAGGGACCTTACAAGAAAGAAATCATTGCTTGATTCGTGTTCGCTGCCAGGCAAACTTGCAGACTGTTCCATCAGTGAGCCTGAGCTATCTGAGATTTTCCTGGTCGAAGGTGATTCCGCAGGCGGCAGCGCAAAGCAGGCAAGGGACAGAAGATTTCAGGCGATCCTGCCTCTTAGAGGCAAGATCTTAAATGTTGAAAAAGCAAGGCTGCATAAGATATTAAGCAGCGAGCAGATTCAGAATATGGTAACAGCCTTTGGAACAGGAATAGCGGAAGAATTTGACATCACCAATTCAAGATACCATAAAGTGGTTATAATGACAGATGCTGATGTTGACGGCGCCCATATACGGACGCTTATCCTCACTTTCCTTTACAGGTATATGAACAGGCTTATTACAGAAGGATATGTATATATTGCCCAACCGCCGCTTTACCAGGTAAGACAAGGCAAGGAAGTATATTATGCTTATAACGAAAAGGAGCTTACAAATATAAAAGAAAGAGTCGGCACCAAGGGTGTTGCAATCCAGCAGTATAAAGGACTTGGAGAGATGGATCCGGAGCAGCTTTGGGAGACCACAATGAACCCTGAAACACGTATTTTACTGAGAGTGGAGATTGAGGATGTACTTATAGCTGATGATATATTCTCTACACTTATGGGGGAGAAGGTTGAACCAAGGCGCATATTTATTGAAAAGAACGCAAAGGAAGTATCCTTTATAGATATTTAAACATCTTAAGAACATAAGATGATCTAAAGTCATTTGTATATGATGGAAAATGTAGAAGACAGAAAATTTATAAGGCAGAAAATGCATAAGGCAGAAAATTTTAAAAATTAGAGGAACTGGTGAATTAAATGGTTTTTGAGCTCAGGGGAAAGGTAAAAAACATTGAAATAGAATCCGAAATGCAGGATTCTTATCTGAGTTATGCCATGAGTGTAATTATAGGCAGGGCTCTGCCTGACGTCAGGGATGGGTTAAAACCTGTACACAGACGAATTCTTTATGCCATGCATGATATGGGCATGAGGCACAACACCCCCTTTAAAAAATGCGCAAGGATTGTCGGAGAGGTTCTTGGAAAATACCATCCTCACGGAGACACTGCGGTCTATGAGTCTCTTGTCCGCATGGCGCAGGATTTTTCACTTCGCTACCCCCTGGTCAGCGGCCATGGCAACTTTGGTTCTGTTGACGGCGATAACGCTGCAGCAATGAGGTATACGGAAGCAAGGCTTGCGGAGATTGCCGAAGAACTTCTCATGGATATCGATAAGGAGACCATAAGTTTTGTCGATAACTTCGATGCTTCACTTAAGGAGCCCTCGGTACTGCCTTCCAAAATTCCCAATCTTCTTATCAACGGGTCATCCGGAATTGCTGTTGGTATGGCTACAAATATACCACCGCATAATCTTGGGGAAGTGATAGATGCCATTATCCATAATATTGATCATCCGGACTCAACGATAAAAGATCTTATGAAAAAGATAAAAGGGCCGGATTTTCCCACCGCCGGGATAATAATGGGGCACGCGGGCATCAGGGAAGCATTTGAAACAGGCAAGGGAAAAATTAAAGTAAGAGGCAGGGTACACATTGAGCAGTCTCCCAAAGGCAAAACACAGGTAATAATCGATGAACTGCCCTATGAAGTAAAGAAAGCCAATCTTGTTATAGCAATAGCTGATCTTGTCAAACAAAAGAAACTCGACGGCATAAGCGATCTCCGCGACGAGTCGGATAAAAGCGGAATGCGTGTAGTGCTTGATCTTCGCAAGGACGCAATTCCCAATATTATTATAAATTCACTTTATAAGCACACACAGCTTGAAGTGACATTCGGTATTATCATGCTTTCACTTGTGGACGGTATTCCAAAGACACTTGGACTTAAAGCCATTATGCAGGAATATGTAAAACACAGGTTCATAATAGTTGTCAACAGGTCAAAATATGAATTAAAAGTTGCAGAGGACAGGCTGCATATTGTGGAAGGCCTGCTTATTGCCCTTGACCATCTTGATGAAGTAATAAAAACTATCCGTTCATCAAAAGATGTGCCCACCGCAAAAGAAAGACTGATGAAGCAGTTCAAGCTTAGCGATATTCAGGCACAGGCAATACTTGACATGAGGCTGCAGAGGCTGACCGGCCTTGAAAGAGACAAAGTTAAGAAGGAATATAAAGAGCTTGAAGAAAAGATTAAGAATCTTAAAAAACTTTTAGGAAGCGATGAGCTTATCTACGGCGTTATAAAGGGAGAGCTTGCTGAGATAAAGAAAAAATATGTCAGCGATAGGAGGACCGAAATAACTGCAAGTACCGGTGATATTGATATAGAAGACTTAATTGCAGAGGAAGAAAACGTCATTTCCATAAGCCACTCCGGTTATATTAAAAGACTCCCGCTGGCTACCTACAGAAACCAGAAAAGGGGAGGCAAAGGGGTAACCGGCTTAAACTTAAAGGAAGATGATTTTGTAGAGCATCTATTTATATCGTCCAATCTTCATTACATGATGTTCTTTTCAAATTTTGGCAAAGTCTACAGGTTAAAAGTCTATGAATTACCGGAGGGCAGCAGGATATCCAAGGGAAAAGCAATTGTAAATCTGCTTCCTTTTAAATCCGGTGAAAGGGTGGCTGCGATTATTGCAACAAAAGAGTATGGGGAGAGTGATTTTCTTATAATGGCAACAAAGAAAGGGATGGTAAAGAAGACGTCCCTTTCGGAATACGACAACTCTAGGAAAGACGGGCTTATTGCCATAAACCTTATGGAGGGCGATGAACTTATAAGTGTTGAAAAATCAAATGGCAGTGAAGATGTTATAATGGTTTCAAGAAATGGCCAGGCTATAAGATTCTCAGAAAAAGACTGCAGGCCCATGGGAAGGACCACTCGTGGCGTCAAAGGAATGAGACTTGTAAAAAGTGACTATGTGCTGGCAATGATAGTGGCCAAGGATTTGCTTGGAGATTTATTTATATTGACTGAAAACGGTTTCGCAAAAAGGACGAAGCTGTCAGACTACAACAGGCAAAAAAGAGGCGGAAGCGGAGTCAGGACAGTAAATATTACTGAAAAGAAAGGCAAAGTCGCAGGAGCCAGCATATTAAATGACGAAAACGATGTAATAATAATTACGACAAATGGTATACTTATAAGGATTCCTGCAAAATCCATAAACAGGACAGGGAGAAACACCCAGGGCGTAAAGGCAATTAAAGTATCAGAAGGAAATTATGTGGCCTCTTATTCAATAGCCTATCCGGAGGATTAAAGGACAGTAATGCAGAAGATAGTAAATACATCGGTCAGTTAAAACAGAAACCAATGGGAAAACTATAGTATAAAAGACAGTAAGTATAGAAGTCAGTAGCACACAAGTCAGTAAAACAGGAGGAAGTTACGTGGTAAAATTATGGAATTTTATTTTTTTTAATCTATATTACTAATTTTTTTGAATTTCTATTATAATTACTAAGTTTAAAAAATTATTACAACAAAAGGAGGAACAATGGCTGATAAACCTATGTTTAATGTGGATGAAGATGCGGCTAAAAAAAGCTCAACCGGTCTTGATTCAAAAATCGCTGTTCTGCTGGCTTACCTGTTCAGCTGGCTCGGAGGACTTATCATCTGGATCATGGAAAAAGAGAACAAATTCGTAAAATGGAATGCATTACAGGCACTGATACTGGGTATAGTCGAAATGATTGCTATCATTGTAGTTTCAGTAATTCTTGGCCTGATTCCCTATATTGGATGGTTTTTCTTTTCATGGTTAGGATATGTTATTGCTGCAGTTTGCTGGATTCTTGCAATTGTAGCAATAATTATGGGATTCTCCGGCAAAACATTCAGGATTCCGGGTATTGCCAGTCTTACTGACAAATGGTTTAAGATGTAAGTCTGTTTACAAGAATCATAACTGAAAAGTATTTTTTCAAGCCTCATTAAAAAAGTAAGAAAAGGGGCAATTATGAAAGTTGAAAGAAGGACAGTTAAGAGTATCAGTGAGTTTTCAATTTTTAAGTTTGTTCTTGTCGCTTACCTGATATTTTTTATATTGTTCGTAATAGTTTTTGCCATAATAGGCCTTATTGGATGGGCGCTGATAGCTTCTTCGGGTGTTGTTTTAACTGATGTTTTAAACAGCCTGATACCCGGCCTTAACTTAAGCAAGATTCTTGGCGGGTTGGGAGTCGGATTGGGCGGAGGCGTGCTTGGAATGGTTTTATTTGTCGTCTTGGGTCTTGTCGCTTCAGTGTTTGTTGCTGCAGGCGCAGCTGTTGTGGCATGGATTGTAAATGTCGTTCTGAAAATAATCGGAGGCATCGAACTGAGATTTGCTCCAGCTAAAAATGTGGCAGCTGCAGACCCTGTTTCCATTGAAAGCAGGGTTCAGCAATTATAAAGATAAAGGTTGGCTGCTTCTATTGTGAGCCAGGCTAAGCAGCAGTCAAATCGAAAACCGAATATTGACAAAAAGCGGTAGAGTTGTTATTTTGTGTAAGCTTAAATTTGTGGCATATTTATTATATTAATTGTAAGAATATGCCACAAATGATTTTTGGCCCAAGGGCATATAGCTCAGTTGGTTAGAGCGCGTCCCTGATAAGGACGAGGTCTGTGGTTCGAATCCACATATGCCCACCATTAGGATTTGGCGGCTCTTCGCCAATTATGGGCTCTTCACCAATTACGGGGGCATCCGCTCTAGTAACACAAGGCTCTGACTCGCAATCTATAGTTTATTTAAATATAAACTCACCTCATACTTTAAGTCTAAAATACCATTATTTTTTAAATTTTAATAATCGGTTTTCTTTTATTTTTTAAATAACAATACTTTTATTTTTATAGACAATTTAGTTTTTATCTGTTATATTGTTCAACTGAATCTTTGGAAAAACATGGCAAGTTTATTTAGATATTTTGTTTTACATTTTTTGGGGGTGTAGCTCAGCTGGGAGAGCGCCTGCCTTGCAAGCAGGAGGTCAGCGGTTCGATCCCGCTCATCTCCACCATCTTTTTATATTACGGCAGTCCCTTTATGAATTTTTCCTGCATTTATCATTTGAAGACATTTTTTTTATACGCATAATGCCCAATATATCATGCAATAAAAATAATTAAGATGTTTTGTGACGGAATAATACCCCAGACCTTAAGATGCCATGCTGCTTAGTAGATTTATGCGCTGGAGAAGAAAATAAGTTTCTATTTTTCTACAAAAAGTATTTTGATACAATAATAACACTTTTAGGATTTGAAAAGTTTTTCTAAAACTAACAAATACTTATGTTTCTTAATTTATATTACTTAAGATATATTAGTAAAATGGGGATGTAGTTCAGTGGGAGAACGCTTGTCTGGCAGACAAGAGGTCGGCGGTTCGAATCCGCTCATCTCCACCATAAAGATGTTGGATAAAATCTGCAAGGGAACATCTGGCTGGCAGTGGGCTATGGTATGAAAAATGTTAAGATCCCTTCTGAAACAACCATGACAATGCCCTCTAAGCCATAAATCTTTCCTAAAAAATTATTATATTTTTTTAAGTCAGGACCAGGGTCATTTTCAATTGAATAATTTATTTCCGAATTATTCTGTGAATTAACCTCCGCAATTTGCATTATCTTTATATTATCAGAAATTTTCATTCCCAATTCATTTTCGGCCTTGCTTATAATTCTTGCAGGACTTCTAAGCTCTGAGATTTTTAACTGAAGCCTGTCGGAACGCTCCTTCTCCAGTGTAATTAACTTATCGGTTTCAAATATTTTCTTTTTATAATTTATTGATTGCATTTCAAGAGCAATATTAAGAAACATACCCAGGCAAAAAAATATTAAAACTGTCATCGAAATATAAAAAATGGCTGAGCTTGATTGAATGACTCTTATGGTTGTGGAATCTTCCTGCCTTTTAATTAAGTACGATATGGGATGCGATTTTCTATTGAAAAGTTCTTCTTTTGTAAATTTTGAAATCATTCTTTAAAGTTTATTTCTGTTTTTAATTAATAAATCGGATTTTTATTTTCTTAAAAAATAGATTTGATCATTCTGATGGTCTCAAGAATTTTTTTATTTTTCTTTTCTTCTAAATCTCTGCTTATGTTGATCTCAAGGCCGGGAACAATTTCATATCTCACCCTTAAATCTCTTACATATTTTTCAGGATCTTCTTTTAATTGATGTCCTGTTCCCCTAAGAATATTTTTAATGGAATTTAAATTAAGTTTTTGTTCCTGCAGCAGTCTTATTTCTAATAAATTTGACAGGTGATTATCATAATAAAAACCACCTTTCCCTCTGCCGGAAGGAGGTTCTATTATATTTTTTTGAACATAAAATCTGATAGTTCTTCTTGAAAATCCTGTTAAATTACTCAGGTCTTCAATTGTGTATTTTTTTGTTTTATTTTTATCTGATTCTTTTCCTGGCATGGTGTTTATTATAGCATATAACTGTCATAATACAACTGTCGTTATTGGAAAAATATTAAGGGGGAAATTTACAGGAAAAGGATCGGGGTGAATACACTGAGATTACTTGAAGATAAAATTACTATCTCTTAAAGAAAATACTTAAAAACTGCGGTTATTGCAATAAATTTATAGTTCTTAATCTAACACTCTTTTATTCATATAAATAATCATTCCCGAAAATATCAAAAGTGCAATAAAAAAGTATAGTGGAAACCATATTAAGTCCAAAAGTGGAAATTTGGTCAAAATATTCTGGAGAACGAATAATATTGCCAGTATTACTATTGATGACATGAATGATATTAGTCCTGCTTTTGTGACATTCTGAAATTGTTTTTCATCGTACCATTCAGTTACTTTTTCCCTGATCTTCATTATAAGCCAGTAGGCAACTATAGAGGCATAAGGAATGACCAATACTGCGCATACTGCAACAATCCCTTTTTTAATTGCCCATAATGGGGAAAAAATTGAAAGGGCTATAAGGATAGCAAGTCCAAGTAAGCCGGTAAAAATAAATCCGCAAATTGATAATATTAAAAAACTTAAAGTAATTTTTTCACTGGAGCTCTCCAACTTTTTCATGTTAAAAAAACCTTCCCAATATTTCTATTCTTCATACAAGTAAAAAATCTCTTCAACTGTTTTATTGAAAAATTTTGCGATTTTTAATGCAAGCGAAACGGAAGGGTTGAATTTCCCTGCCTCAATTGAATGTGTGGTAAGGCGGGTGACCCCCACTGCATTTGCCAGCTCCTGCTGGGAAATCTCGTTATGCTCAAACCTGCATCTTCTTAAATTGTTTCCCAGTTTTATTTGTTTATTTGTACTTGACACCATGGATTTACTTGTATACTATTATATACATATTTTATATAATAGTATACAATGATAGTCGTTTCAGCCAATAAAAGCAAATTTTTACAAGTAAATTTTTTAATTAATTTTTGGGTAACAATTAAGTTTATATTAAATTGTGTGTCGAAATTAAGCTTAAATTTTTTTTAATTTAACTTTTTTATAGTTATTCTCTGGGAGTTAATTTTAAGAAAAATGTTTTTTAAGGTTTAATTATTATTTTTTATCGATTAGGGAGAGAAAAATGAATAGTGAAATAAAAAACTATAAAATTGGGCTTGCAACAATAATTTGCTGTTACCTGTCTTTTATATTTTATCTTCTTACACTTTTTTTGAGCATTGAAGTCTTTGGAAAAGATAATATGCTTTACTCCTTTATTCTTGCCGGATTTCTTGCCGCATTTGTCCTGGCAGCCGGTATTTTATTTCTGGTTAGCCTTGTATTTAATATAAGAATGTCCAGAGCAGTCCACAAGATCTCCAAAGGCCTGATCCTCACCTTGGCAAGTATTCCACCGATTGCATTATGCTTGTTTGCATTTGCAGCCAAAGCATTGACGGAGTGAAGGCCACATTGTTGCGGCAGGATTAACAGTACTGCAGCACATCTTAACAGTCTTATTGTCATCGTTATTCTGACAATTAATTCAAATAATTCTTTGGTTTTGTATTTATTAAACTGAAAGTTTCTTATTTATTTTAACTTTTACCCCTTAAGTAATCGATCATCGGCCTGGTTATCAGGGGCACAACGTCTTTAAGCATATGGGGCATTAGGTTGTCCATGACTTTTGGCATAATCGCAGGCATCTGTTCTTTCATATAATCCGGCATCGGAACCTTAAGCGCCACTTTATCCAGCATCGTATCCATGACCTTAGGCATCATCTTGGGAAGCAGTAATGGAAACAAAACTGGGAACAAAGGCTTCATGAGCTGAAGCATTCCGGGCAACTTGCTGCCCATAAATCGCATCATGCCGCCCATTCTCAAAGGCATGGCATTTATCAGCTCCGGCCACATCAAGCACATAATATCAGCAAATCCCCTTGGAGTCATAAGCGCTATCATGGCTTCAAAAACGGCCCACTGTCTCTGTACTTCAGGGCTTGGATCAGGAAATTTAAAACCCATGGCGCCGGAAGCAAACCGTGCCAGGTCAGCTATTTCAATAGGTATATTTTTCTTTTCCTTTGTTACCCTGAACTGAAATTCGCAGCAAGGGCAAAGAGCCAGCACTGTTTCTGCTCCGGTTTCAATAGCTTCGTCAAGCCTCATTTTCCCCACCTCCGCAGCTATCGGCGGGTCTTTAATCAGGGTCAGTACGCTTCCGCAGCAATGCGCTTCTTCCCTGTTATAATCCATTTCCACCAGGGTCACATTTGGAATAGCACTGATAAGCTCTCGGGGAGCATCATAAACGCCAGAAGCACGGCCAATATGGCATGAATCATGCCAGGTTACTGTAATTGGAGCAATATTATTATCAGGAAAAGCAAATTCTTTTTTTCTTATCTTTTCAGCTACTATTTCACTGTAATGCTTTACTTTAATGTCATAATCTATTCCAAGTTTTTTTGCCCACTGAGGGTAAACCTGGCGCCACATCAAGTCACAGGCAGGGCAGGAAGCGACAATAGAGCTGGCGCCGATGCTTTTGACTGCATTGATATTTTTTTTCATGGTTTGCACAAACACATCCCATTTACCTGCCACCAGCATAGGGATACCACAGCAGTTTTCAATTTTTCCCAAATAACTGAAATCAACTCCGGTAGAATCCAGCAATCTTACTGTAGCCATGGCTATATCGTGTTCGACATAATTTGCAGTGCAGCCGGCAAAATATGCAATATCAGATTTTTTATCAGGATTATAATGTTTTTCCCTCAAATCCTCCGGAAACCATTCGTCACGATTTTTGCGGTAACCGGCCCATATATCTCCCTCTTTCTGCAGTGCTTCAGACATCATCTCAAAAGGCGGTATGGTCATTTTGTTCATATCTTTAATAAGGAGCCCCCGCATTTTCATCCATGAGGGCTCAATAGGCAGATTTACTGAGCACTTGGTATTGCAGATCTCACAGGTCGTACAGGCCATAAAAGAATCGACCATATACTGGTTCCATTTTTCGCGTCCCTCCATGTACTCCCTGAGCCAATACCATCTGCCGCGCGAGCTCTGGCTTTCCCAGCCACGGCCATAAAACTGGTCACATTCAGGCACACAATAGCCGCATTGTGAGCAGCTATACGCATACCATACAACATCTGCGGGAATACCCCTTACGGATTTTACAGGGCGCTCACCAATTTTTGTTATCATACTATTGCCGATCGGCCGAATTAACGGCTCCAAAAAATCAGCTGTGCCCATAATAATATTGATAATTTTTTTCCCGTTAACTTTACCGGGATTTAATAGATTTCCGGGATCTTTCTCGGATTTAAATTTGTTTATCCTGGCTAATCTTTCTTTGCCCAATACTCTTTCAGCTTTTTTGGCAAAATACATTCCGGTTGCATATGGGCGGCCCCCATGTTTTTCAGCAATTTTCAAAATAGTTAAAGTTAAAGCAAAAACAAAATTATAACTTAACTTACGCTGGTCGCTGGGTATAAATCCTAAAACCACCACTTCCGGTATGCCATTTAACCCATCCCTGATGACCAAACCCTCCTTTATAATCGGTTGTTTTACTTTCTTTTTTATTTCATTGATCACTTTACTCAATGAAGACAGCGGTATTATAAATTCCGCAGGTACCAGGCTTGGGCTTATTCTTTTGACTATAAGCACCTTAAAACGGTTTTGCCACTCATGCTGCGCAATATCGTCACTCAGCATCTCTCCCCGGCATGAACTGATTATACCAGGCAGGCTTTCTTTAACATTGGAGCTGTCCTTCCTGCGGTATGCCAGTGTGGCAATAAAAACAGCCGGCAAACTTACTCTGGCCTCAGCTTCATGTCCGGCATGCGTTTTTAATGGGGACTTATTCTTTAAATCAGCCATCATTGGATTTATAAAAAGCACGGACCAGATCGGTATTTTTTTATCCACCAAGGACTGCAGGAATGCTTGCAGGTTTTCTGCCTGTGGAAAGCCAACTGCTGAAATCTCAAGTTCTTCCAAAGGCATTACTTTTATTGTGAGCTCACTTATAAAACCGGTAATTCCTTCAGCATCAGATATTAATTCCAAGTCCTTGCCTTTAAATTCCTGCAGAGTTCCGTCAGGCAGAACCACTCGCGCGTTGACAACATTATCCAGAAATGTTCCTGCCTCAAAAGACCCGATTCCGGAGCCGCCCTGTGCAAGCCATCCGCCTGCAGTAGACCCGGGATAGCTTGTAGGGTATAATCTTAGAGTCAGTCCTTTTTTGGCCAGTTCTCTATCCAGTTTCTCCCAGATTATACCGGGTTGTACTGTAACGGTATTATTTGATGTATCAATTTTAATGATATCCTTCATCCGGTAAAAATCCACGACCACACCCTTGTATATGGGCAATACACCTCCATATCCGGAAGTTGCATTTCCTCTCGGTGTAAGGAAAACCTTATTTTTAATGGCCCAATTTACC
>Ga0182021_10005269_pt1 | contig 15281 bp, 14 predicted proteins | sample 612E3MmetaG_FD_120493 | JGI IMG/M metagenome (GOLD analysis project Ga0182021, IMG submission 120493) | Permafrost microbial communities from Stordalen Mire, Sweden - 612E3M metaG (Illumina Assembly) | ecosystem: Environmental > Terrestrial > Soil > Wetlands > Permafrost | place: Sweden... | reverse complement strand
GCGCTTACCGATTTTGACCGTCTAGTCCAGGCATAATAAGCAACTCCACTTGAAATCAGGGCGGCAGATATGAGTGGAAGAATGTAGGGGGTATATTGAAATTGCATAAAGTATCCCTTAATAAGGGTAGTTTCGAATAAATTTTGAGATATCGAAAGATTTATGTGCGAATCTTGAAAATCTGCAATAATTTCATCGCGAGATTTAGATCACCCGCGAGTTTGATTTTGCCCTGCATAAATGCCTGCATGCCATCAAGTTCACCGGTGAAAATTTTAACATAATCGGCGGAATCTGCTGCAAGAGTCATAGTTGGTTTGGAATTAGGAATGCCTTGTACAACGATGCATTTACCCTCATTGATAACTGCGCACCACTCGCCAGGTTCTGCACCGGTAAACTTAAAATGCACAACAGCATCCAAACCGATAGCTTTTTCTGGGATTAATGCTCCAGGCATTTTTTCCATAAGTTCAGAAATTGTTAGTGACATAATACCTCTTCTCTTATAAACATATTCAAAAATGGCTACGCGAATAATATTTGTTGATGTTCATTGTAAATTCTCAAAGATAGCCGCTGCTCCCATACCACCTCCAATACACAAAGTAACCATACCATACCTGGATCCGCGTCGGCCCATTTCAAACAACAACTGTGTAGTCAGCTTAGCTCCCGTACACCCAAGCGGATGACCGAGGGCGATCGCGCCACCGTTGACATTAACTTTATCTTGATCCAAATTAAGCTCACGAATGACAGCTAGGGATTGCGCAGCGAATGCTTCATTTAGTTCGATTAAATCAATATCTTTTAAAGATAATCCCGCTTTTTTTAATGCAATCGGGATTGCAACTACAGGGCCAATTCCCATCAACTCGGGTTGGACTCCTCCTACAGCAAAAGATACAAACCGCGCCAGAGGCTTGATGCCCAGACTTGCGGCCATTTCTCCTGACATAACAATTACACCAGCCGCGCCATCCGACATTTGCGAGGAATTTCCCGCTGTCACTGTACCACCCTCTTTGAAAGCCGGTTTGAGTTTGGCTAGTGCCTCGAAGCTGGTATCGCTACGGGGACCCTCATCGCGTATGACAGTGAATATCTTTTTAATTGGTTTCTCGTCAGGGTCGAGTTCAGTCGTCTCTACGTCAATTGACACGAGTTCAGTATCGAACAATCCAGATTTAACGGCTTTAGACGCCTTAATATGACTATTGAGCGAGAAGATATCCTGATCATCGCGACTAATCCCGTATTTTAACGCGACATTCTCAGCAGTCAAACCCATGTTAGTGTAATATTCCGGCAGATCCTGAGCAAAAAAAGGATTCGGTGAGAACCCATAACCGGTCATGGGTACCATAGTCATGGACTCAGCACCCCCTGCAATGGCAACATCAATTTGGCCTGATTGAATCGCATGAGCCGCATGCACAATTGCCTGCACACCGGATGCACAATATCTGTTGATTGTCTCACCGGGAACTTCTACAGGTAAGCCTGCGAGCAAAGCAATCATACGTGCCAGATTAAGACCCTGCTCACCCTCCGGGAAGGCACAACCGATAATCACATCTTCTATTTCTTCAGATGCCAGCTTTGGTGTTTGCTTCAATAGGGCTTTAATCACACTAACTGCCATCTCATCCGTACGAACGGTGGAAAGCTGCCCCCTTTTTGCTTTTCCGACCGGAGTCCGAACTGCAGAAACAATAACGGCTTCTTTCATTGACAATTCTCCTGGTTATAAATACCGAGGATCATAAGTTACCATCAACCTTTGGTCATTAATACTTTATATTATCAGTTGCGTAATGTTTTACCAGTCTGCAATATTGACCACATGCGCGCTCGCGTTTTTTCTTCACCACATAACGATAAAAATGCTTCGCGTTCAAGATCAAGAATATATTGCTCGCTCACCCATTTTGAACTGGTAATTTCACCGCCGCACATTACATTAGCCAGTTTGCCCATGATGTGATGATCATGCTCGCTTATATATTTCCCTTCCTTAAACATCCAAGCACCAACTCGTAATGCACCCAACGTATCTCGACCTGCTGCATAAATCAATTCAGGCGGCGGAGGGTGATACTCCCCTGAGACCATATGTAATACCTCTCGCTTGGCCTCAGTTAATAAATGATCGCGGTGCATGACAAGACGATCTTGAGGGCCGAGAATAGACATTTGGCGCGCCTCCTCAGCGGATGAAGATACCTTCGCCTGGCCAATTTGCAGAAAAGCACGCTGGAGGTGCGATAGAACATCAGAATTTGCGGTGCGCACTGGAGGATTGACTATGCGACGTATCATTTCCTTCGTACCGCCGCCTGCAGGGATCACACCTGCACCGAGTTCAACCAGCCCAATATATGTCTCGGACGATGCAACTACACGCGAAGCATGCATTACAATCTCACAGCCACCACCGAGGGCCATCCCCATGGGCGCAACCACAACTGGCTTCGGAAAATAACGCATCCGCATGTTCATGTTTTGGAATTTCCGTACAGCTAAATTAAGCTCACCCCACATCCCTTGTTGCGCAGCCATTACTACAGTGAATAAATTCGCACCTGCGCTGAAATTCTCATTATCAGTGCTTATTACCAATCCGGAAAATTCTTTTTCAGTTCTATCCAACGCTTCCTCGACGATGTTAAAAATATCATCGTCGAGTGTATTTAATTTACTGTGGAAATCTATAAACGCAATTCCGTCATTTATATCGTAAAGTGTGGCACCAGCATTTTCGAAAACGACCTTCTGATCTTTGAGTATTATTACACCTTTGGGGCGAGTGATCCGTTTATACTTGCCCTTAACTACATCATAGACCCCTACCCTTATACCATTCTTATATTGATAGAATGTTTCAATTCCCTCCTTCAACATGGCATCCACCCATTTGACAGAAGGATAACCGGAAACTTTCATCTGCTTGACTGTGTTTTTTACTCCTAACATATCCCATATTTCAAACGGACCTGCTTCATGACCAAAGCCCCAACGGATTGCCTCGTCGATAGGTTTGGGAGTATCTGCAACCTCCGGCAATAAAGACGCCGCGTACTGGAAACCCTGATATAAAATTGCACGGACAAGTCGAGCAGCCTTGTCTGATTCGCCAAGTAAAAGTTTTAGCCTTCCGCTAAGTTCACCTATCTCCATGGCCTTTCCGACAGAATCAAAGTGAGGTTTAGTCGGAGGGATATGTTCTCCTTTTCCAAAATCAAGAGGCCAAAACTCCTTTCCACCATTTTCTTTACGTAATTCTTTATAGAAACCAATTTTTGTTTTATTGCCAAGCCAATTGCGCTCGATCAATGTTTCCATAACTTTTTTTGTTGCTTCACTTTTTAGATATTCTTGTGCTAGTTTGTCTTCCGGAATTAGTGGCTGGATATTCCTGGCAACATTGTTCCAAACGTCCACACCGACCAGATCTATAAGACGGAAAGTGGCAGTTTTGGGTCGTCCCATTAGCCATCCAGTAATAGCATCTACTTCATCGACCGAATAGCCGTTCTTAAGGATGTAATCAAGTGCAAACGACCCGGTACCGAAAGCGAAGCGATTGCCAATAAAGTTCGGTGTATCCTTGCATAGTACAACGCTTTTACCAAGCCGATTCTCGGCGAAGTAAAAGATGAATTTTATTACTTCTTTGCTCGTTTTTTCCGTCGGGATGATCTCCAACAGCTTTTGATAACGAGGCGGATTAAAAAAATGTGTTCCTATGAAATGCTCAATAAATGCCTTTGATCTTCCTTTCGCAACATCTCGAACTGGTATGCCGGATGTATTCGTACTTACTATCCCGCCCTCCTTTCGAACCTGATCAATCCTTTCCATTAAATCTTGTTTGTTTTTAAGGTTCTCAACGATCGCCTCGATCACCCAATCTGCTTCTGAAACAACACCAAAATCATCCTCGAGGTTGCCAAGTTTTACAAAAGTCATCAGATCAGGTGACATCAAGTTGGCAGGTTTGGCTCTCAAGCAACGCTCCCAACCATCCCTGACTATTTTATTTCGTATGGCATTATCATCTGGCGGTGCATTATTAGGAATCATATCGAGGAGGGTCACGGGAACTCCCGAATTAGCCAGATGTGCAGCTATCGCCGCCCCCATGGTGCCCGCGCCTATCACGACCGCTTTATGTATTTGAAACGCCATGCTTCCTCCGACATCTAAAAAAATCGGGAATTGCAATTTATCGTTTCTCCAATTCCCTATTTCGAAATCTGGTCTACCTCAATTCACTTCCGCTGTAACCCAAAATATGTCGCGCAACAACCAGACGATTAATTTGTCCGGTGCCTTCGTAGATATCGGTTATTTTGGCATCCCGAAACCACTTTTCAACAAGGAATTCTCGGCTATAACCCAACGGCCCCAATAATTCCACAGTTTTTTGGGTAACCTTCATAGTTACATCGCCCGCTTTTACTTTGCACATCGAAGCTTCAAGTGCATTTGCCTGTTTATTATCAGCCATCCACACAGCCTTAAGAACCATCAACCATGCCGACTTTAGCATAATCTCCATGTCGATCACTTCACGTTCAATATTGGTCAACTTCTGACGGGGTAAACCATATCGGATATGGACTTCATTTTCAGCAAGCTTATCTACCAAGAATTCCAAAGCAGCCCGAGCAACACCAAGACCCGATGCGGCTACAAGGGGCCTGGTTGCATCGAAAGTTGCCATCGCGCCTTTGAAGCCCTTCGAACCCTTTTCTATAGTAGGGCTACCAAGTATATGATCATAAGGCACATGGACATTTTGTAAAGAAATTGCTGCTGTGTCACTTACCCGGATACCCATCTTTCGTTCCAATTTCACAACACGGATGCCGGGTGTTCCGCTCTCGACGACAAAACCTCTCATACCGCTACGTCCTGCGGACCGATCAATCGATGCCCATACAACGATGAAGCCTTTACCCAATTTTTCGTAATGAGTCACTGACTTATCGCCGCCGGTAACAAAAATCTTCTCACCATTGATTACCCATTCCATGGTATTTTCGTCCAACTCAGCCCGGGTCTGGATCGCGGATGTATCGGAACCTGCGCTAGGCTCTGTCATTGACATAGCAGCGAAAGTCGGTTTCTCTCCTCCGAAGCGAGCCAAGAATTTGTCTTTCTGTTCCGGTGTGGCTGCTGATTGAACGGCCGCCGCGCCAAGGCCTCCACCTGGCGTATTGAGATACATCCCTACATCCCCCCAGGCCAATGTCTCTATCTGTGATGCCAATAGTTGATAGCCAATCGGTTGATGCTTTTCTTTTTTTTCACTTCTTTCAAGTACATCTATTCCATTTTCATTTGGTATAAGAGATCCGCCTCCCAAGGATTTGATTGCGGTGTGCATGAATTCAATATATTCCCATGGTATTTCATGTTCATGCTCATCAAAATATCGTGAAGAAGGACGCATCATCTCTTCTGCCACCGTTTTTAATACAAATTGCGACTGGACGATTGGTTTTGGTGCTTCAAATTCAATTGTCATGTATCTCTCCTAAACCATCGCGAGGCCCGTAAACATCCCAAAACCCCGGCCGTTTCGCATCCACATTTCTACAGGATGGTCACGGATATAACCATGACCGCCCAGGATTTGTACGGCTCGGTCTGTGACCATCATGACCATGTCCATAGCACCGACCGAGGCAAGATATGCTTCTTTAAACGCGTCAGTTTTTTCATTATCAATCTTCCATGCAGCTTCCCAAGTAAGCAATCGTGAAGCTTCGATTTCCGTACGCATTTCAGCCAACATGAATGCTATTCCCTGCTTTTGGGCTATCTTCATCCCAAAGGCCTCTCTGTCTTTGGCATAATCACGCGAATATTCAAACGCGGCTTTAGCGACACCAACTGCAGCTGCAGCTTGAGCTACGCGCATAGAGGCGAGAATCGGTTCAATATTATGACCCGAAGTACCGCCTAATCTATTAAATATGGGTACTTTTACTTCTTCAAGCTTGATGCAATAAAGTGGAAGAGCATTCATGCTCATTAATTTTTCGCGTTCATTAGAGACCAATAAACCATGTAAATCCTTTGGAACGATAAATCCCTGGGTTTGGTCATCCAGTTTTGCATAAACTAGAAACGCCTCCGCTTCTTTCGCGAATGGCACAAAATCCTTTTCGCCATTTAATACATATTCGTTACCCTTCAAGATAGCTGTTGTCCGTACAGCCATCGGGTCGAAATCAAAGATGTTTTCAATCAGCGCACCTGAGAATGGCCGCCAACTATTTTTGACCAACCCGGGCAAGTATTCACGCTTTTGCTCATCTGATCCGGAAAGCAGAATTGGCAATGCAAACAGACCTGGCAGCCCCAAGGCAAATGTGATCGCCAGATCGCCAAATGCGAGTTCTTCAGCGGCGAGTACACCTGTTACCGCTGACCTTTCACCCGATCCGCCATATATTTCAGGAATGGATCCTTGAAGCAAACCAAGGTTCCACCCCTTATTCAGGAGATTGATTGGTAATTCTCCATTCTCCTCCACTTCACGCGCGATAGGTCGTAAATCATTTACAGCAAACCTGCGTATCGCTTCAATTAACATTTTCTGTTCTTCATTAGGTTCGAAAGAATACATCCCCACTCCTCTCATTTAACCAGCAAGCCATTGAATACCATGTCGGCATAATAGTCGCCAATTTCTTCTATTGATAATTTACCTTTTGGACGATACCAGGTGAGCGTCCAATTTAGAGTACCCATTAATCCCCGAAGCGCCAATCCACTATCTTGACATGCAAACATTTTTGAATTTACGCCTTCAATTAATACAGTCCGCCACAAATTCTCAAAACGATCTCGATTGGGTACATGTTTTGCATGGGATTTTCGATCAAGGGAACGATGTTCAAATAATAGTACAGATGAAAGATCGGAGTTTTCTGCCAGTGATTGTAAATATACGCGAATCATTAAGCGCAATTTTTTATCGGAGGGGATTGATTGACTGGCGATTGGAGCAATCCTCTCAGTGAGCATTTCTAAAGCACGATCAAGAAGGGACAGCAATATTTCCTGTTTCGAAGAAACGTGATGATAAAGGCTTGCCTTTTTAAGATTTACAACACTGGCAATATCTGCCATGGAAGCACCGTCATATCCCTTCCGGCGAAAAACCTGGGCAGCGGCATCCAAAATATCTTCTCTAGTCATTTCATCTCCCTACCGACCGTTCGGTAGCAAAAAGATACACCCGATCTTTCGTGATGTCAAGGAATATCTTTAACCAAGATGATATTTTCCCATTTTCTAAAAGTTAAGGCGAAGCGATGAACTACTTTTACAGCTCTCATGAGCAAGAGCTGGGCAAAAACCATATATTACAAAATGGCTATCCTTGGGATATAATAAATTTATGGTGAGCTCTCTTCCCCAACCCCAACCGGAAGTTCCTATTCCGCTCCCGTTGACGCCTAAACAGGTCGAAACCCAAAAATCCCAGGAACGTCAGATGAAGACAATCATGGGCGCAGTCATCGCTGCCGTGGTCGTTATCCTGATAGGGCTCGGCTTCGCCGTCTATGCTCTTCTTCAGCCTGGAACACCGACAGAACGTATCCGCGATATATTTATCATTATTGTTGCGCTCGAGAGCCTTGTTATTGGAGTTGCTCTTGTAATATTACTTGTACAGCTCGCGAGCTTGATCAACCTCTTACAGAACGAAGTTCGACCAATATTACAAGCCACGAATGAAACCATAAATACCCTGCGCGGCACAGCAGAATTCTTAGGCGAAAGCGTGGTCGAACCCGTCATAAAACTCAATGGTTATTTGGCCAGCATACAACGTGTGTTAGAATTAATGGGTCTTAAACAAAAATAGTCCTGAAAGGAGTAGATCCTATGTCTTCTGATCGTGATGAATTTGGTGCTTTTCTCGTCGGCTTTATTGTCGGCGGTTTGACTGGTGCTATTGTTTCGTTGTTATTTGCCCCTCAGAGCGGTGAAGAGACCCGCGCCCTCATCCGCGACAAGAGTATTGAAATACGGGATAAGGCCGCTGAATCAACGGAAGAAGCATTAGCCCGCGCCGAAGCTGCCGCTACCGAGGCACGCGTTCGTGCCGAAGAGTTGGCCAAAATAGCACGCGCTCGTGCCGAAGAATTTTCAAAGGAAGTTCGCTCACGCGGCGAAAGTGCATTGGAAGCGGTTCGTAAGCCTGCCTCGAAAAAATCTGGCGGGGAAACAGCTTCTTCCTCTTAATATTTGTTTGAATGTAACAAGGGTTTGGCCTGGTTCAGGCCAAACCCTTGTTTTGTTTGTCGAAGGATCGAGCCAATGCTTCATCGCATAATGCGATTTTTCTTCTATAATTTTTATCACACCTACGCCTGGACCTACGATTTCGTTGCAGCCTTGGTTTCCATTGGTCGATGGAATGACTGGATTCATACTGTTATCCCTTATATCCAAGGAAATAGCATCCTTGAGGTTGGGCATGGCCCCGGTCATCTTCAGGATTTATTAATAGCTGAAAATCGGTTGATTGTTGGATTGGACGAATCGCCACAAATGGGGCAACTTACCAAACGACGCCTGGAAAAAGCGGGACATTTCAAAAAAAATTTAACCTGTGCAATTGCCGAATCTCTTCCATTCGCAGACGGGACATTTGATACTGTTCTGTCAACATTTCCCACCGAATATATATTCGATCCGCAAACGTTATCAGCCATCTATCGGGTATTACACAAGAATGGTCGGTTTGTTGTCTTGCCATCGGTCTGGATAACCGGACAAAAGTTTTTAGATAAAAGCGCTGCCTGGCTATTTAAAATCACCGGCCAATCACCCTCCATTTCAAAGTGCATTATAAGGGATCGGATTAATCAATTGTTGGAGGAAGCCGGCTTCAAATCAAAATTCCGGACGATAGAAATCAAATCCAGTACCGTTTTGCTAGTGATCGCCAGCAAATTGAATGGTTTATAATATCTTGAATACTAATTCATTACGAAACAGAAGGAAATAATGCTGACAAAACTTCGCGAACCTGTAAACGGATTAACACATTTTTTTGCAGCGATCGTTGCTTGTATCGGTCTCGTGTTATTGATTGTGCTTGGCTGGCATAATCTAATCAAAGAAATTTCATTAACTGTTTACGGTTCAAGCTTGATCCTCTTATTTGCCGCTAGCGCTACTTACCACATGGTTAAATCGAAAACAAATATTATTGCCACCCTTCGTAAACTTGACCATTCAGCCATTTTTTTACTTATCGCAGGTACTTACACACCTTTCTGCGTTGTAATGTTCACGGGCTTTTGGAAGTGGGGATTCCTTACCATAATATGGTTCTTGGCGATCATCGGAATTTTAGTGAAGATTTTCGTTCCAGATGCACCTCGATGGCTTCATACAGGTGTTTACATAGCAATGGGCTGGCTGTGTCTGGCCGCAATTGGTGAAATGCTTCGCGTACTACCCGTTGGCGCGTTAATATTATTAATAATGGGCGGAGTCGTATATACAGTAGGCGCAATAATTTACGCCACAAAAACCCTTGATTTTTTTCCTGGAAAATTTGGCTTCCATGAAGTCTGGCACATATTTGTAATTCTCGGTGCCCTGACCCACTTCATAGCTATCGCCGGATATATAGCGCCGCACGCGCTTTGAAAAAAGATTTCAGTTTAAGCCAGATCACTCATCTTTTTAATAATTTAATTACAAACAGAACGCATTCCCTATGAAAAAGCCATCTTCGTTTAACCTTCGAACAGGATCACCGATTTTTCTGATTCTCGGTCTTCTCTTCTTCGTTATCGGTCTTATCTCAAACCAAAATATATTTACCTGGATCGCCATTGGTTTTTTACTTATCTCTTTGGTTGCTGGAGGAAAATGGATAAGAAAGAAATAATTCGACATCCTTATCGAATATTGAAACAATAAGCCGGGCCACTTGACCCGGCTTATTGTTTCAGATAGAATTATTTAGGTGAGCCTAAAATAGGTTTTAGCCATGTCTGATCTAATAACCGATTCAATTCAGGATTACTTAAAATCCATCTATGACTTGACTGAAGATGGCCAACCCGCCAGCACGACGTCTTTAGCGCTGAGTCTTGGTGTCAAACCCGCATCTGTTACTGGCATGCTTCAAAAACTAGCATCACTCAAACCTCCCCTGGTCAATTATCACAAACACAAGGGCGCGAAATTAACAACTAAAGGCCGTCAAGTTGCATTGGAAGTCATTCGTCACCATCGCTTGCTGGAATCATGGTTGGTACAAACTTTGGGCTACTCTTGGGACGAAGTCCACAAGGAAGCCGAGAAATTGGAACATGTTATCTCGGAAGATTTTGAGAGGCGCATCGCCGCCGCAATAGGATATTCTGAACGCGATCCGCATGGTGACCTAATCCCTTCTGCGAATCTGGTGATGCCAATAGATGAAAGCGTATCACTTTCGACGCTCGAGTCAGAACAAGAAGCGACCGTGCGCCGCGTGGCTGCACAAGACACAAAGTTTCTCCGACATCTCGAGGAACTAGGTCTCATTCCGGGGGCACGACTCAAATTGTTGTCAGTGTCGCGTTACGATCAGGTAATGGGCGTACAGGTTCGAGGGCGAAAAGAGATGGTCATCCTCGGACCTGCAATCACGAAGCGGGTATTCGTCGAAATCTTATAAATGTAAAGGATCACGGATGTGACAACAAAACAAGAAAAAGACCCCGTGCGATCGGGTGATATCAACACTTTGTTATCGGCCAATGAAGTGTTGGATGGGACCAGCAAAAAAGGGTTCTTATTACGCATGCTGCCCTTTCTCGGTCCAGCCTTCATTGCTTGTATAGCTTACATCGATCCGGGAAACTTTGCTACAAATATCCAGGGCGGTGCTCAATTTGGTTATGAGCTGTTGTGGGTTATTGTTGCCAGTAATTTGATGGCAATGTTAATTCAAACCTTAGCGGCAAAACTCGGGATCGCGTCGGGCAAGAATTTAGCGGAAACGATGCGCGATCGCTACCCGCGCTGGGCTGGAATTGGGATGTGGGTTGTAATGGAAATTGTCGCAATGGCCACGGACCTGGCGGAATTTCTTGGAGCTGCCCTGGGAGTCTATCTACTCTTTCCGGCATTATTTCTCAAAATCGCGGCCGTGACCGGATTACCGGAGCTGTTAGTTCCTGCGATTTTGATGGGCGGGTTAACTTTTATAGTTTTACTGCTTGAGCACAGCGGCTTCCGACCACTAGAAGCCTTGATCACTTCGTTAGTGGGTGTGATCGCAGTTTGTTTCCTGATAGAGACGATTCTTGACCGTCCAAATCTGGGAGTCGTCGCGTATCATTCCGTTGTCCCAATGTTTTCAGGGCCACAAAGCATTCTCCTGGCAGCCGGGATCTTAGGCGCGACCGTTATGCCCCATGTAATCTTCCTGCATTCAGGTCTGACCCAGGGGAGGATCGTTACACAGGACCCGAAAAAACTTCGCATGCTTTTCCAGTTCGAACTGGTGGATGTGATCATCGCCATGACACTTGCCGGACTCGTCAATATGGCCATGCTGATCATGGCCGCTTCAACGTTCAATGCACATGGCCTGAGCAACATTGGGACCATTCAGGAAGCTTATCGAATGCTGACGCCTCTGCTTGGCGGAGCAGCGAGCTTCATTTTTGCAATTTCCTTGTTGGCATCCGGGCATGCATCCTCGACCGTAGGGACAATGGCAGGCCAGGTAATTATGCAGGGATTTATTCATCGGAAGATCCCGATGTGGACCAGGCGTATTGCCACGATGCTTCCTTCCTTCATTGTGATTGGAATGCGGCTTGATCCCACAAGGACATTGGTCTTGAGCCAGGTAGTTTTAAGCTTTGGTCTGCCATTTGCGGTTATTCCATTAATTTTTTATACAGCCAATCGTGAGATAATGGGAGGGTTGGTGAACCATAAGATCACAACCATTGCAGGGAGTTTGGTCGCTGCCTTGATCGTTGCCTTAAATATCTTCCTTATCTATCAATTATTATTCATTGGAAGTTAATCCATGTTCAAACACATTCTCGTCCCTTTGGATGGATCAAATCTCTCAGAAGCCTCGCTTGTACCGGCTGCATATCTGGCAAAGACTCTCAAATCGCAGGTTACACTTTTGCACATCATCGAACAGGGTGCTCCGACCGAAATCCACAAAGAACGCCATCTTACCAAGCCTGATGAAGCAGACGCTTATCTCAAAGAGGCCTCGAAACGTGCCTTCCCTACGAAAGTCAAAGTTGAGACCCATGTTCATACTGCTGCCGTCTCAGATGTTGCCCGCAGTATCGTCGATCACTCAGCAGAACTCAAACCCGATCTCATCGTTATCTGTGCAAACGGGCGCAGCGGTGTGCACGATCTTCTCTACGGTACCATTGCACAGCAGGTCGTAGCCATGGGAACTATTCCACTCCTGGTGGTCAAAACTAAAATTTCCTCGTTCGAATTGAAAAAGATACTTATTCCGCTTGACCCGGACTCGATGCATGATAACAGTCTCGGTGTGGCGGAGAGCCTTGCAAAGAGCTTCAAGACTGAACTTCACTTATTAAGTATTGTTCCGACCTTATTAACCTTAGGTGACGAGCAAGCTGCTGCAAGTAATTTAATGCCAGTAACAACATTGGCCTACCTCGACTTGAAGGTTGAGAATGCAAAGATAGATCTTCAAATGCATATTGATGCATTGCATAAAGGTCATTTCAAAGCCACCGCTGAAGTAGCTCGCGGCGATCCTGCTTCTGTCATCGTAAAAACATCGAAGAAATCAGTCTCCGACATGATCATCTTGAGCACACATCGCAAAGCCGGCATGAGCGCTTTCTGGGCGCGCAGTGTTGCTCCGAAAGTCGCGCAAAAGACAAAGACGCCATTGTTGCTTATTCCGCTTCCGCAGAACAATTAGCCTATTTTAAATCCAACTCAATTTTCGGCTCCAAATAAAAAGGATTGGCTAGCAATACTATAGGGACACAATTATGAATTCTGATAATCAATCAAAATTCACTAATGGATTAATCACAGCCTTAAGAAAGGAAAGGGCAAGCCAGCGTATTTACCATGCCCTGGCTCAACATGAAACGAATGAAGCCCGGCGTGATGCCTTGCTTGCCCTGGCCGAGACCGAACATCGACACAGTGAAAGGTGGGCTGAACGATTGGTTGAACTTGGTATAGCTCTACCGGCTGATCGGGATACCTTGATCGAAAAGATTTGGCAGTGGGTCCTGGTTCAAAGTGGAACTGATAACGCTTTAAAACGCATCGAGAACAATGAAGAAGACGATACGCAGATGTATGAAACTCTTTCGCAAATCGCCCCAACCGAGACTGATCGAAACACAATCCAAGCTGTGAAACATGATGAACAAGTTCACAGCGGTGCGATGCAAAAAACAAGCAACTCAAGTTCAAATACACTGACCGGTCCTCAAGTAATGCGGATACTATCTTGCACCGTGAAAGCTGGCATAGAAGCGGCGGTGGCTGGATCGGTCAGGCAATTTATGGCGCGAACGACGGTTTGGGGTCGGTATTTGGAATAGTCTCGGGTGTAGCGGGAGCAACAGCAGGCGGTTCCGCTGTTTTGATCGCCGGCCTCGCAGGGATGCTGGCCTCTGCTTTATCAATGGGTTCTGGTGCATATCTCGCAACTAAAACTGAACACGAGGTTCAGGAGGCTGAGATTAGGCGAGAAAGTCAGGAACTGGAATTGCATCCGGAAGAGGAAGAAGAAGAATTAGCGTTATTTTATCAACTGAAGGGCGTTCCAGTGGATGAGGCGAAAATTCTCGCCGGACGCTTAATTGCACAACCAGATTCGGCTTTAAAGACCCTTGGAAGCGAAGAATTAGGTATTTCCGAGCAAAGCCCTGGATATCGCTTTATCTGCCACTCTATCGACGGCTGCTGGCGCTTTCATCCCAATTGTGCCGTTTTTCTTTATAAGCGGTTATTCAGCGATTATTTTTTCGTTTGCCATAAGCACTCTGTCTCATTTTCTTATTGGTGCAGCAAAGACAGTTGTTACCGGTTTGAGTCCTTGGCAGAGTGGTATAGAAATGACAGTCATTGGCCTGGGAGAAGCCTTCATCACCTACTTCTTGGGCTTATATTTTGGGTCAATTATTAAGTGACATCCTTCCAGATCGGTAAATGGGAACTCACCAAACCCATTCTAAATATCTACCCGGAGACTCTTTAATTTTGTAATTATTCTTCACCTGCCAATATTTTGATCCTCTCCCACGGTTTCAGGTTAGCCTCATCCGCCAGAATTGATCTTAATTCATACATCTCATCACGCAAAGCTGCAGCCTTCTCAAATTCGAGATTAGCTGCGGCTTCTTTCATTTGTTTTTCCATCTCGATTACAATCTTTTGCAATTCATTTTTTGAAGTTTTATCATGCTTTGTCTTGTATTCTGCCTTCCCTTCGCCTAACTCCATCACCTTCTGTTTTGCATCTGAAGATAACTGATCCGTGATATCGCGAATAGCTTTGTGTATGCTCACAGGTGTAATGCCGTGCTCTTCGTTATACTTTAGTTGTTTATCCCGACGCCGATTCGTTTCAGATATAGCAGTTTTCATCGAGTCCGTTATCCGGTCGGCGTACATAAACACACGCCCGTTTAAGTGGCGAGCCGCCCGTCCAATGGTCTGGATTAGAGCCGTTGCAGAACGAAGGAAACCCTCTTTATCTGCATCCAAGATTGCAACCAGCGAAACCTCCGGAAGATCAAGCCCTTCGCGCAGAAGGTTGATGCCGACGATCACATCAAAGACGCCCAACCGCAAATCACGTAGGATACCGACCCGTTCAAGTGTCTCGACCTCGGAATGTAAATAATGGACTTTTATACCGAGCTCCATCAAATAATCTGCTAAATCCTCGGCCATTCTTTTAGTAAGGGTAGTGACAAGTACTCTTTCACCTCTCTCAACCCTTACCCGGATCTCACTTATTAAATCATCAACCTGTCCTTTTGTCGGCCTGATTTCAATTTGAGGGTCAACCAGACCGGTTGGACGGATAATCTGCTCCACAACCTTTTCCGCAATACCCATCTCATATGGCCCGGGTGTGGCAGAAGTATAAATTGTGTAACCTTTTATTTGCTCAAATTCAGCAAACTTTAGGGGGCGGTTGTCAACTGCGCTCGGTAACCTGAAACCATACTCGACTAAAGTTTCTTTTCGCGATC
>Ga0182021_10005267_pt1 | contig 15282 bp, 13 predicted proteins | sample 612E3MmetaG_FD_120493 | JGI IMG/M metagenome (GOLD analysis project Ga0182021, IMG submission 120493) | Permafrost microbial communities from Stordalen Mire, Sweden - 612E3M metaG (Illumina Assembly) | ecosystem: Environmental > Terrestrial > Soil > Wetlands > Permafrost | place: Sweden... | reverse complement strand
CCGTAGAGATTCCTGTTGATAGTGAAGGCTGAAGCGGACACCCTCGAGGCCCAGACCTTCCACTTCATCCGCCCAAAGGTCGGCAGCTGGATCGAGTCCGTAAAAGAAGACGCGGGCATGAGTTAAATCGGCCATCTTTTGAACAAGTGGGTCGTCCAGGTTCAGGATCGCCACACCATCCGGGGGGAGCGCCTGAACCAATTCTGATTTTCCACGAAAGATCGCTTCCTGCGATCCAGCCCGCTCGGCGTGAACGGTGCCAATATTGGTCACCACGCCGATCACCGGTAGGGCGATTTCGCACAAGAAGGCTATCTCTCCCGGGACATAGAAACCCATTTCCAGCACCGCCCGCTCATAGCCATCGCTGAGTTTCAGGATCGTGAGGGGCAATCCGATTTCGTTGTTCAAGTTGCCGGGACTTTTCAATGTGCGATAGCGCTGGTCGAGAACCTCGGCAATAACTTCTTTTGTTGTTGATTTTCCCACGCTGCCGGTGACGCCGACCACGCGCAGGTCCAATTTGCGACGCCAGAAACGGGCTATTTGTTGAAGGGCTATCAGACTGTTTTGAACACGCAGACAGATGGGGGCGTCAAAGCTATTAGGAAGGTTGGCAATCCCGGATGACGTTCGCAGGTCGACGACATGGAAGTTTTCGGGAATATCGCTCTGGATTAATGCGCACGAAGCGCCGCGCTGGAAGGCATCGGTCACAAAATCGTGACCATCTGCACGTTCACCCGGGATGGCAACGAACAACGCGCCGGGGATAACTTGGCGCGAGTCTATCACCGCCTCGGTAATGACCAAATTGGCCTGGGGAGGGCGTGTGGTAGTCAGTGCTTCGACGGCATCTGCCAGGGTTAACATGTCACTCTATCTTCCGGCCATCTGAAGGCGGATAGCATCGGGGGGAATGTTCATCAATACGATCAATTTCTCTACGACCTGTTTGAAAATAGGGGCGGCTACAACCGAGGCAGCCTTGTTGCTCTGTGGTTTTTCAAGCCAGACATAGACAATGAAACGGGGGTCATCCACCGGTCCCCAACCGATGAATGAGGCATTGATATTGACGGCATCGTACCCTCCGGTGGGGAGGGGAATTTGAGCCGTACCGGTCTTCCCGGCAATTCGATATCCGGGAATGAGCGCGCCGGAAGATTCGGTTTCAAGGGCATTGGCCAGCATGTTGGTGATCGTGTGGGCAGTGCTTGCAGATATCGGTGTACCAACAACCTGTGTTTTTGTGTCAATCTGCTTTCCATCTTGGATCTGGGCATAAAGCACATGGGGGTAGACCATCTTGCCGTCATTGGCAAGGGCCGATGCGGCCATGACCATTTGAATGGGGGTAGCAGAAACACCCTGGCCGAAGGCATTGGTACCCAGATCCACCGGATACCAATCGCTATCACCGGGAAGTTTCAGATGACCAGATGTCTCTTGTGCCAGGTCAATCCCGGTGGCGTGACCGAGTCCAAATCGTTGCATGTAGGAGTAGAAGAGGTCATTCCCCATCAGTGTGGAAACATGTGCCAGACACACATTAAGCGAATTTGCCAGACATCCGGTCATGTCCTGATAACCCCAGGGAAGTCCGTTCCAGTCCTCGATGCGATTACCACCGACGACGATATAACCAGGGTCGAAAAAGACAGTATCGGGTTGAACTGTATTGCTGTCCAGTGCACCAGACATGGTCAGGATTTTCAGCACCGAGCCAGGTTCGTAGGCCTGGCTGATGGCCCGGTTGAAGGGGGTTTCACCGGGGAAGATCGTGCTGATGCTCTGATAATCGTTAAGGTTCATGCGAGGCGTGGAGGACATGGCCAGGACATCCCCGGTCAGAGGATCCATTACAACAATCGTCCCAGAGGCGGCACCCGTGCTCGTCAAAGCCTGGTCAAGGATCTGTTCGATCGAGGCTTGAATTTCGCGGTCAATGGTAAGGATGATGGTCTGACCGGGAGGAATATTGGGATATTCCGTTACCCGCCTCGGATCGGCTGGAACCAACAACCGGACGGGGATGCCAGCCAGGATATTGTCATATTTTTCTTCAACCCCCATATAACCGTGGTTGTCCTGGGCTACAAAGCCCAGTACATTGGAGGCCAGATCGTTCTCCGGGTAACTACGGGCGAAATGCGCTTTAAAATAGATGGCATCCAGATTCTTCCCGGACGGATCGCCATGCGCTTTTTTCTGGAGGTTGATTAAAATATCGGTTTTATCAGCGGGAACAAAATCAGCCAAGGTGATGAACTTGGCAGTGGCTGGTTCCTGAGAAATTCGATAATTTACCTCATTGAGATCGATCCCGGACATCTGAAGCGCCAACTTAACCGTCGGTAAATCCGGGTTGGCGGTGAGGTCGAGGTCAATCTCGTAAACGGTCTTGTTCCCAGCCAGCAGGTTACCGTTGCGGTCATATATTTCTCCGCGCGGTGGGTAGAAATCCTTCCAGACCATATTGCCCTGATCAATGACCCCCGCCACTTCCGGGCTGCCCTGGACACGGAATATCTGTACAAGGATAGCGATACCCATTAACGCCATGACGGCCGCTATGGTCAAAAAACGCCACCCATTGGAAACCCGTTTCATGGCTGACCTCCGCTCGATGGAGAAGCGGTTTGTTGGTTAAGGAAATAATCAAACCAGGATTCAGTGTATTCCGGGAGGATGATGGGAGCGGCTGTATGGCTCGAGCCGGGGTTGGAAAGGTCCACACTTGATGGTTCCACATACCCAGGAACGGCCACAAAGATCATATCATCCGGACTGGCGTCCTGGTACCCCATAGCTTCAGCACGTTTACGCATGGATTCAACAGAGGTCAAATCAGCCAGCTGCATCTCCAGCTCAGAATTGATTCGCTGGTTGGTGGCAATTGAATTGGGTTGTGAGTCCGGATACGGGTTGATCAATGATGGATTGAGCAGCATCTGCACTTCGCGCCCTGCCAGTGTAGCCCGTACGGTGATATTCAAATAAACTCCAGCCACCATGGCAATGATCACCAATCCAAGTAGAAACAGAACAACCCACTGGCGTTGCACCCGCCATGGGGCCTGATGAACCTTTTGGACTATTTGAGTAACGTTATTCATTTGCTCCTGTCCATCCAACTACCAGATAAAATAGGTGACGCTGCACCTCCGTTCTGAGCCAACACCCATTGGCTTGCTTATAATTTCTCAGCAACACGCAACTTGGCGCTGCGGGAGCGGGAGTTCTGACTGATCTCCGCCTCCGATGGTACGATCGGGCGGCGGGTGATTTCCTTTATGATTGCTTTATGACCACAAGTACAAACCGGGTGGGTGGGTGGGCAGATACAGTCTTTGCTTTCCTGCCGAAAAAATTCCTTGACCAGCCGGTCTTCCAGCGAATGAAACGAGATGACTGCCAGCCTTCCTCCCGGTTTGAGAGCCTGCACTGCCATGGGAAGGACTTTTACAACTGACTCCAGTTCGTTGTTGACAACGATGCGCAGGGCCTGGAAGGTCTGCGTGGCAGGGTGGTGAGGACCGTGTCGGTGTTGAATCCGCTCGATGACACCAGCCAGTTGCCGGGTGCTGTCAATCGGGCGGGCCGCGACGATGGCCCGGGCGATGCGTCGGGAGGCGGGTTCCTCACCGAAGCGGAAAAGGATGTCTGCCAGTTCGGCCTCTGCCCATGTGTTGACGATCTCGGCTGCTGTCAGCGAGTTCGATGGGTCGAAGCGCATGTCCACGGGCCCATCAGATAGGAAGGAGAAACCGCGTCCGGCGTTATCGAACTGCATGGAAGATGCACCCAGGTCGAGCAGAATACCGTCCACCGAGTCCCAGTCGAGTTCAGCCAATTGTTCAGGGAGAGTGGTGTAAGAGGCTCTTTTTAACCATGCACGCTCCCCGAAGGGAGCGAGGGTCTGGTGCGCGATGGCAAGCGCTTGAGGGTCCACATCCAGGCCAAGCAGCCGGCCTCCGGGCTCACTTTCGGTGAGCAGACCGACGGCATGGCCTCCTGCTCCGAGTGTGCCATCCACGTAGAATCCTCCGCTTTTCGGGCGTAAGAAGTGTATAATTTCCTGGTAAAGTACTGGTTGGTGCGGTAGCGACATGTCAACGGGTTTTGAGATCAAGAGTCGCGAAGCGTTGAGCATTGGTTTCCGCATCTTTTACTTGGACTTCCTGCTCATTCCAGAGTTCAGGGGACCAGATCTCAAAATAATCACCCTGACCAACGAAGACGACATCGGTTTTCAGTTCGGCGTAATTTCTCAGGTTCGGCGAAAGCAAGATGCGACCAGCGCCATCAGGTGATACCCGCAAGGCATTGCCAAGGATGATGCGGCGCAACAGGCGGGCAGTGGGATCAGCCAGGTTCATCGCCATCAAGCGATCGTAGAGGACCTGGAAGACCGCGGGAGGCAGCACCATGAGATTGCGGTCCAAACCTTGGACGACAACCGCGCCTTCTTCCGGCAGCTCCCGGAATTTTGACGGGATCGTCAGACGGCCTTTATCATCGAAGGAATGCTGGTACTGGTTCAGGAACATTAGTTCTACTTTCGATATTAAACCGGAATGCCGGGGTAACCGGCATCCCACTTCGTCCCACTTTATCCCACGGACAGGTTCATTTTAGCACATTTTCGCTGTGGATTACAAGTAGCATTAATGACCATAAACTCTGTTCTCAATTTATCCATACTTTTCCCTCGATCAATTGTGAAACACACTCCTGGCCTTATTCATGCCACCTAAAATTAATCTTCTGATCTCCACAAACTGGACGGACTATGAACTCCTTGACAGCGGGGATGGTCAGAAATTGGAGCGTTTTGGTGCCTACACTTTTGTTCGACCCGAGGTGCAGGCACTCTGGAGCAAGTCTTTGCCAGCGGAGAAATGGCTGGCGGCAAATGCCTTTTTCCAGCCATCCGGGGAGGAGAGCGGAGGACACTGGCAGAATGCAGGAAAAATCCCGGATAAATGGGAAATGGGATATCCCCTTAACGGGAAAGGAGTGGCGGGTGGAAATGAACTTCGTTTTTCAGTCATGACCACACCGGGTCGGCACCTGGGAATATTTCCGGAGTGCGCGGCCAACTGGGATTGGATAGCGAATTTAATCAATTTACGCGGACAGTCGACCAGCCCAGCGGGTCATTCTGTCCATGTCCTTAACCTGTTTGGTTATACCGGTCTGGCCTCCCTGGCGGCTGCAGCCTCAGGGGCAATGGTCACTCATGTGGATGCTTCGAAGAAATCAGTCGGTTGGGCGCGCGAGAACCAAGCGCTCTCAAATCTAGCAGGGAAACCTGTGCGGTGGATCGTGGATGATGCGATTAAATTTGTCGAGCGGGAGGCCCGCCGGGGGACTAAATATGACGGGATCGTTCTTGACCCACCCAAATTTGGACGAGGGCCAAAGGGGGAAGTATGGGAAATCTATAAATCCCTGCCGGAATTATTGCAGGCCTGCAAAAGGGTGTTGAGTGCACAACCCCTGTTCATCGTGCTGACGATTTACGCAGTAAGACTGCCAGCCATCCATGCCTATTCCGCGTTGAGCGAGATGATGAAAAGTTACACAGGTGAACTGGAGTGCGGGGAACTGGTAACGCAGGAAAAAAGTGCTGGAAGACTGCTTTCTCAGGCGGTGTACGCCAGATGGAGTGAGTAGTTTTATAGAGCAACAGCACTCTTACAATTAATACGGGGGGTATTACAGGAGGACAATTAATATTTAGAAAGCTTCCCCACCTCCCATTAAGGTTTGGTACAATAGCGGGAATGATCCCCGGCCCCGAAAAACCCTCCATTCTCGATATACCTCTCAAGCGCTGGTTCCCTCTTAACCTGGAGACCCTGCTGGTGATCCTGCTGGTAGTGACCGCCTTGGTCTCGCGGTTCTATGACCTTGGGGCTCGCGCGATCAGCCATGACGAAACCAATCACTATGTCCCGGCATACAGCCTGTATTCAGGCAATGGCTACCAGTACGATCCGATGACCCATGGGCCGCTTCAATTCCACATGATGGCCCTTTCCTTTGCACTATTTGGGGATAGCGACTTCACCGGTCGCATCCCCGCGGCGTTGCTAAACATTGCCACGATCCTGGTGGCGATATTTGCATTCCGCCGCTACCTGGGACGCACGGGGGCGCTGGTGGCAGGGGCATTGATTATCATCTCTCCGCTCATGCTTTTTTACGCCCGGTATGCCCGGAACGAGTCCTACATTGTACTGTGGGGCATCCTGACCCTCTATGCGATCCTGCGCTATCTCGAACGCGGCGAAACCTGGGCCTTATTCCTGTTCACCGCTGTCAATGCGCTGCATTTCACCGACAAGGCGACTTCCTATATATTCGCAGCCGAGGAGGCGCTCTTCCTGGCGGCTTACTTTATCGACCGGATCTCACGCCGTGAGTGGATGCAGCCAAGGCGCCGGGCAAACTTCCTGCTCGGTCTGGCGATAACCGTTGTGTTTGTCGCAGCTGCGGCAGGATTCTAACTCACCCACAAACCAGCCGCCGATACACCGGTGGAGCAAACCCGTCTCGTGATCCTGGTGGTGAGCCTCCTGATGGCGTGCGGAGTCGGGACGTTGGTCTGGTCGGGTGTGGAGATGGTGCGGGGTCTCGGATGGGCGGGCATAAAATCTGAGCGGTCCGGAGATCTGCTGGTTCTGCTGGTCACATTCCTCCTGCCGTTATTGAGTGCGCTGCCGATCCAGTTGATGGGATATACCGCCCTGGATTACACCTCCAGCGGCGTGATGCGGGTGGTGGTAGTGACAGCTGTGCTGGGTGCCGTGGGTATTGCCCTGGGCCTGGCGTGGTTTGGGCGTCGGTGGCTGTACTTTGCAGCCCTGTTCTTTGTCCCCTTTGTTTTGCTCTACACAACCTTTTTTACGAACCCGCAAGGAATCGAGGGTGGTCTGGTCGGGGCACTCAGCTACTGGATCGAACAACAAGCGGTTCAAAGAGGCAGCCAGCCCCTGTACTATTATGCCTTTTTGATGATCCCCATGTATGAATTCCTGCCAGCGCTGGGGGCAGTATTGGCAGCCGGAATCGCCTCATTTACCCATTTATGGCAATCCCGACCGGATCACCCATTTGACCGGACCCAACCGGATAGCGATCAGCACCCAGTCCCGGTGGCAGCCTTACTTGTCTTCTGGTCGGTCAGCAGCCTGCTGGTGTTCTCTTATGCCGGGGAGAAGATGCCCTGGCTGACCATCCACATCGCCCTCCCGATGATCCTGGCTTCAGGCTGGGCGATCGGCTGGTTGGTCGAGACCGTGCCGTGGGGCAGATTGGTCGCGTGGAGTGGCCGGAATTTTGCCCGGGTGACGGCACTTATTCTTTTCGGTTTCCTGGCAGTCCTGACCGGGAGGGATGCTTTCCGAGCCGCTTATCTCAATTATGATGACCCCACTGAATACCTGGTCTATGCCCATGGCGCCCCGGCTCCAAAGGAGTTGCTCAGCGAGATCGAGGAACTATCCATCCGAACTACCGGTTCTCCAACGGATATGGTGGTGGCTTACGATAACCAGGTGCGGTACCCCTACTGGTGGTCCATGCGCCATTTCACCAACAAGATTGACTACGATGTGAACCCGACCCGTGACCTGCAGCGGGCGGTGGTGATCGCCGTGGGGGATGAGAACTTAACCAAGCTTACGCCCGTTGTAAGGCAGAACTATACGGAATTTTCCGCCATTCGGTTGTGGTGGCCCAATATGGATTACTTTAATATCAAGTGGAGCAACGTTGAATCCGAACGCAATACCGACCTGCAGAGCCAAGCTACCGTCAGCGGTACACCGATCCCCCCCATGACGATCCTGGAATATATCAAATATGCCTGGCGACACATACAACCGTTCTTTGCCGATGGAAAAGCACGCAGTGCGGTCATCCAGATATGGCTGAACGACGATTTTACCCAGTGGGCTGCGTTGAAGAACAGCACTGCCTACACACTGACCGATTGGGGTGTCTCCGACCGGATGCATTACTATATTCGCAAGGATATCAGTGCCCTGCTCTGGCCGTATGGTGCCCAGGCCCAGGCGATAACCCCTCCTGTCGATCCATATGCAGCCATCACGGTCCCGATCGTTCCGGATCAGGTACTGGGCGCACCCGGCAGCGAGCCGGGTCAGTTCCAGTCACCACGGGAGGTGGCTGTCGCCGCAGACGGCAGCCTGTACATAGCTGATTCGATGAACAACCGCATCCAGCACCTCAGCCCGAGCGGACAGGTGCTCCAGGTGTGGGGCACCTATGCCAGCATAACAGCCGGAGCTGCTCCAGGTGGCACCTTCAGTGAACCCTGGGGAGTGGCGGTGGGCCCGGATGGCAGCGTTTATGTTTCAGATACCTGGAATCATCGGATTCAGAAATTCACTGCGGATGGGCAATTTGTGACCATGTGGGGTACCTTTGGATCGGGGGATACACCGACTGCCTTCTACGGTCCGCGCGGCATTGCGGTGGATGCAAAAGGCCAGGTCTTTGTAGCCGATACGGGCAACAAGCGGATCGTCGTTTTCGGACCGAATGGGGAACCCATCACCCAGTTTGGTTCAGCGGGGATGGACACTGGCCAGCTGGATGAGCCTGTTGCGCTTGCCCTGGATGCAGCGGGGAATGTCTATGTGACTGACACCTGGAACCAACGCGTCCAGGTTTTCTCACCTGATCTCAGCGGGAAGGTTTATACTGCCACGACCGAATGGCCGGTGAACGGGTGGGATGGACAATCTGTGGAAAATAAACCTTTCATAGCCCTCGATACATCCGGAAATGTATCCGTCACGGACCCGGAAGGGTGTCGGGTGATCACCTTTTCACCGGCCGGTCAACCGCTGAAGGTTTGGGATGGCTGCTCGGCAGGCACATTCAAGTTGCCCAGCGGCATCACCTCGGACGGATTCGGCGGCCTGTGGGTCACGGATGCTGGGAACGGGACTCTGATCCACTTTAAAGTGGTAAATCCATAAAGAAAAAGATTCAAATTTCCGGGTCAGGGGCATCCCCTCGCCTGAAGTGAAGCCGGTCAACCAGCTTCTCCCAGATCACCCTGACCAACAGACCTGCCCGCCAGAAGGCGACCGCTGCCATCCCGTGAGCCAGAACTGCGAAAAAGGGTGGTGTCTGAAAAGTGTAGTACGTCCAACACTGACGCGTGGTTCCCCACAGCTCGAGGAAGTAGCCCAACCCCGTTCCAGCCAGGAAGGTCAGGACGGAGTAGCGGTAATTGGTCGGTGTGGCGATGAGCACGACACACAATAAAAGAGCCATGATGGTATATGGTTCGTCGAATGTAGGGGCGATAAAAGAAAGCATCAATCCGAAAAAAACAATGAAGATAATCCAATAGCTCCATTTAAAAAATATAGAGCCCGATGGACCTGCCTCTTCAGGTTTATGGCTTACTTTTCCTATTCCCCAGTTAAACAGCCTGGTTATCCTTTCTATCGACAGGCTGGCGATTGGCCATGCCGGAATTATCCACAGCGGGGGACGTTCGGCGGTGAAGTAATGCCACAGGTTGGTCCGCGTGCCCCAGGCTTCAATGACAAGACCACCACACATCCCAACGAAGACGATCAGCAGATCCCGGCGCAGGTCGGCGCGGGCTATGATGGTCAGGGTCATGATAAGGAAAATGCCCACCAACAGCCAGTCGAAGTAAAGCCACCATTGCCCCCTCCAGTCAATATAGGCAATCACCTGTTCGGCCAGCGGCCACCAGATGTAGGCGATGATAAAAACGATGAGAAAAAAACCGCCCAGCAGAACGTTGCTGGCGTCGGTCCAACCTAAAACGGCAAATGCCCGGCGAAAAATAGAAGGCGGACGAACCGCAGGGGTCATGGGCGCATTATACTTGACTCCCGGCATGGATTGTTCTACACTCACCCTAGAAAGGATGGCCATGGCTGATAAACTCTGCTGGGGCATTCTCAGCACAGCACGCATAAATGATGCTTTACTCAATCCGCTAAGGGTTTCCAGACGAAACCAGTTGGTGGCCGTTTCCAGCCGGACGCAGGACAAGGCCGAAGCATATGCCCGCAAGATCAAGGTCAGACGAGCCTATGGTTCCTACCAGGCCCTGCTAACTGATCCGGAGATCGATGTCATTTATAACCCGCTTCCCAATCACCTGCATGCGGAGTGGACCATCAAAGCAGTTCAGGCGGGTAAACATGTACTGTGCGAAAAACCACTGGCGCTGACCGTTCAAGAAGTGGATGCCATCTCTGGCGCATCCGAGAAATATGGCAAAGTGGTGGCGGAGGCTTTCATGTACCGTAGCCATGTCCAATCGTTAAAAGTCAAGGAGATCGTTGACAGCGGCGAGCTGGGTAAAGTGAAGTTGATCCATGGGTCTTTTACGTTCGTCATGACCAACCCGGATGATTATCGCTGGAACCCGGAGATGGGCGGCGGCAGTCTCTGGGATATTGGCTGCTACCCGCTAAGTTTCATGCGGATGGTACTTTCAACTGAACCGCTCGAGGTTTACGGTCGAGAGTTAAAGGGGCCAAGCGGTGTGGATGAAGTCTTTGCCGCCCAGATGCGATTTCCAAATGAAGTCTTTGCCTATTTCGATTGTAGCCTCAAGGTTCCATACCATGTCTTTATGGAGATCATCGGTGACGAGGGGACATTAATCATTCCAACACCGTTCAACCCTGGTGCCAGGGAGAAGCTTTTCCTGATCAAAGCGAATAAGACCAAGGCGATCACGTTGAAGGGGACCGATCCATACGTCAGCGAGGTGGAAGATATCTCCGATGCCATCCTGCTTGGCCGACCGACACGGGTCAGCCTTGCAGACAGCCGTGGTAATGTGGCGGTGATACAGTCCCTCTTCGAATCGGCAAGAACCGGTAAACCGATAACCATGTAAAGTCAACTCCTCTTCCAGAACGGAAGAGGAGTTTCTTGACAGGGTATTTGGTTTTTATTCCCTATTTTCTGCGGATATATACTTCTGGGTTGACGCAGTTGGGTAATGGTTTCCCCATAAGTCCGGCAATAAGGTTTTCAGCTGCCATACGGGACATTTTCTGGCGAGTCTGCCAGCTGGCGCTGGCGATGTGCGGGACAACGATACAATTATCCAATTGCAGGAGAGGACTGTCGACCGATATCGGTTCAGGGTCAGTAACATCTAGGGCGGCGGCAAAGATCCGTTTCGTATAAAGTGCATCGTAGAGGGCGGACTGGTCCACCACCTGGCCTCGCGAGGTATTGATTAGAACGGCTGTCTGTTTCATTTTAGCGAAAGCAGCCGCGTTCATCAAACTGCGAGTTTCAACAGTAAGCGGGGTGTGCAAAGAAATAAAATCGGATTCCCTCAGCAGAGTATCGAGATCGACCGGGGATGCCTCCACACCTGGTTCTCGGTCGGCGGGATTTGGGTCGGAATAAACGATGCGCATCCCAAACCCGGCGGCACGATGAGCCATGGCCCGCCCGATGCGTCCGAAACCGACAATCCCCAAAATGGTTTTGCACAGGTCCGCGCCGAGCATGTAACCCGGAGCCCAGGTCTTCCAGCCCCCTTTTTTTACCAGCCGGTCCCCTTCCACCACACGCCGGGCAGCAGCCAGGAGCAGTGCGAAGGACATGTCGGCAGTGGCATCGGTCAGGATGCCCGGAGTATTGCCTACTGGCAAACCGCGCGCCGTCGCAGCGGCTACATCCACATTATCCCATCCGACGGCATGATTACTGATGACTTTAAGCCCCGTCCCGGCTGCATCCATCACTTGCGGGTCGATCCGGTCGGTAAGCAGGCAAAGCAGACCATCACAACCCCGCACATGCAGGATGATCTCATCATGGCTGGGAGGTAGTTCATCCGGCCAGATATCGGCCCTGCAGAAGTCCTGAACCAGTCGCTGCCCCTGGTCAAGGATGCGCCGCGTGAGAAAAACCCTGGGTTTGGACATGAATTAATGCTATCATACGATCATGATTCCTGCCCAGTCTTTTTGGACACACAACCTCCGGACCATCCCCCAGGGTGAGTCCATTACTCGGATCCTGGCAGAAGCCATCCGGGCGGCCGAACCAGGCGAGGTCGTAAAGCGATCTGTCAGCTGTACTGGGGACATTGTACACGTTGCGGGGAGGAGTTATAGTCTCTCTGACTATGAGTGCGTCCATTTATTTGGGGTCGGTAAAGCATCAATGGGGATGGCCCGAGCTCTGGCTGAGATCATCGGCGTTCGTCTTACTGATGGTTTGGTAATCACCAAGCATGTGTCAGGTTCCCTTCAATACCCGATCGCCGTTCTGCAGGGTGGACATCCCCTGCCCGATGATCACAGCTTGATCGCTGGCAATAAAGCCATGGAGTATATATCGGCTCTTGGCTCTCACGATCTGCTCTTCTGCCTTGTCTCTGGGGGTGGTTCGGCGCTGATGACCGCGCCGCTGATGGGGGTTTCGCTGGAGGACATCCAGGACCTTACATCCAGCTTGTTGGCCAGCGGGGCGCGGATTGATGAGATCAACACCCTGCGCCGTCACCTGGACAGGGTGAAAGGGGGAAGATTGGTGGAACTCGCAAATGGTGCGACTATTGCCAGCCTGATCCTTTCGGATGTGATCGGCAACCGGCTCGAGGCGATTGCTTCCGGACCGACAGCGCCTGATCCGACAACGAAAGCAGAAGCAACAGGGGTGATTGATAAATACGGACTGCGTAAAAAAATCCCAGGGGAGATCCTAACTGGCCTGAAGGCTGCTTCTGAAACTCCAAAACCCGGTGACAGACTTTTTGATGCCGTTCAGAACACCGTTGTGGGGAGCAACATGCTATCGGCCCAAGCTGCTCTGGCGCAGGCCGGCCTGGAAGGATTTCATCCTTATTTGCTGCGAAGTGACCTGCAAGGTGAAGCACGTGAAATCGGATCAGCTCTGTCCAGCGTCCTGCGCCAGATGAGCACGAGGGGAGACCCGGTCGCGCCTCCAGCCTGCATCGTGCTGGCGGGCGAGACGACAGTGACCCTTAGAGGAAGCGGCAAGGGCGGCCGCAATACCGAACTTGCCCTGGCAGCCGTCAGCCAGTTGGCGGATTTCCCCAAGGTGATACTGATCACACTGGCCACTGATGGTGAGGACGGTCCCACCGATGCGGCTGGTGCGATCGTAATGGGCGATACTTTCCGACGTGCGGCCGATTTGGGGTTGGATGATGGGGAGTTTCTTGAACGGAATGATTCCTACTCGTTCTTTTCTGCCCTGGACGACTTGCTTAAGCCCGGACTGACCGGGACAAATGTGAACGACCTTGTTTTCCTCCTCACGCTCCAATAAAAATAGAGCTGGGACACATCATGTTTCCCAGCTCTGATAATGATCCATCTACTTCTTGTGATTGGGGTGGCGGCGTCCCTTCAGCTCGTCCCTTAGAATCAGGCTGAGGAAGGTGCTGACCACGGTCGTGACCAGCGCCCCGAGGAAAGCATTCCAGAACCAGGGATCAGCCAGGGTGAACCCGATGTTGAAATGAGCCCCGATCCAGAATGTGAAAGCGAAGAGAAGAGCGTTAATCACCAGGGTGAACAGACCTAGGGTCAGGATAATGAGCAGGCAGGAGAGAGCCTTGAAAGGTGGGCGCAGAATAGCATTCACCAAACCAAAGATCAAAGCCAGCCAGATGAGGCTGATCCATTGCCAGTTTGCTTGAAAGGTTATTCCATTGACCCATTTCAAGGCGATAACCGCGACATACAGAGCCACCATGTTGATTGCCAGACGCAGGATGAACTTCATTTTAAGCTCCTTCTATTTGTTGAACGGTTATGCATTATTTCATTTGGATGTACGGTTTTTTCCCCCAAGGTTTCATCGCTTCTCATCCACAGCAACGTGCGGTACCGTTGAAACCCCGAAGTTTCCATGGACGCATCGTATTTCCCGGCCGGAAAATCCAGGGTCAATTTTTGCCGCAAGGCCAGGGCACGACGGGCATGAAGAAGGAGCGCTGTCAAGCTGGCCTCTCCTCCATCGGGTGGAACGGCAGCCCAGAGCAAGTCATTTTTATTGGCCATTGCCTGCCAGCTAAGAACTGCGGAGCAACTGCTGCCTGAACGAGCCACCCAGTGGCGGATAGTTACATCAATCAGGAAGCGATAAAGCATTGGTCCAGGACCCGGGCGGAGGGGTAACCATGGCATGGGTTGATACCAGGCCATCAGATCTGGATAAAGACGGTGCAGCCAGGCTTCCTGGGTCGACCAGTCGCGGATCGCGCGCGAGGTGATGGAAGTGGCAGAAACATCCGGGCTGATATTCGGGTCGGGACTGGCCTGCCAGGTGGTGCGCCGTGCCAATTCGATAAAACCCAGAGAGCGGTAGAGCTCAATAGCGCCGGGATTGTCGGCACGGACATGCAACCAGGTTTCGAAGGCATGGCGCTGCCGGGCATGTTGCATTGCGACGATAGTCAGCGAGCGGCCGATGCCGCGCCGCCGGTCTTCCAATCGCACGGCTACATTTGCGATGAGGTAATACTTTTTCCGGGAATGGCGGTAAGGGATCAGGCTGACATTGCCAATTATTTCCCCATTTTCTTCCCAGACATAACCTGAAAGAGGCATGGAAACCGTCTCAACTGCTGTACTTGCCCAGCGCAGGAAGGCGTTATCCTGTCCGGCCCGACGCATTTGCTGGATGTAATTACGCCCCTCGGCGTCCATCGTGTTGGCGAAACATTTTTCCACCAGGTCGGCAACACCTGGCAGGTCACGTACGATATTTAACGGACGTAAATGTTGAGATGAGATGGGAATTGGGGAAGTGATGGCAGCCATCCAGTTTATTATAGTGGATTCCATCTTGCGCTACTACCTTAATTCAATACAATGTTGGAAGACTCTAATATATCTCTAACGCACAATTTTCGATTTGCCTACCATGGTTTTGTTATAATCGCTGCCATGGACAAACTGCAAGTTTGTCCGATCGAAAGGATTACCATTATGATGCGTTTTGATCGCTTTACTGAACGAGCACAGGAAGCTGCTCAGCGCGCAGCTGAAATCATTCAGCGTTACGGGCACAACCAGATAGACACCGAACATATTCTGCTGGCGCTCATCGAGCAGCCCGGCGGGGTGATTCCTCAGATCCTGGAAAACCTAAATATCAATGCCCAGGCATTGACCGAACGCCTTGACCAGACGCTGCGTATGACACCCAAAGCCAACATCTTCGGGGGTGGGGCGGGGCAGATTT
>Ga0182021_10005266_pt1 | contig 15283 bp, 8 predicted proteins | sample 612E3MmetaG_FD_120493 | JGI IMG/M metagenome (GOLD analysis project Ga0182021, IMG submission 120493) | Permafrost microbial communities from Stordalen Mire, Sweden - 612E3M metaG (Illumina Assembly) | ecosystem: Environmental > Terrestrial > Soil > Wetlands > Permafrost | place: Sweden... | reverse complement strand
GAACCTGCTGGCCGTGCAGGTGATGCAGTACAGCGACGGCACCTACATGGAGGACCAGGATTACTGGCGGCTGAGCGGCATCTTCCGCAACGTGGCGCTCATCGCCCTGCCGCAAATGCGCGTGCGCGACATGCGTGTGCGGACGACCTTTGACAGTGCCTATACCAACGCCACCCTCGACCTGCGCGTCGCAGTGAAAAATGAGGCTGCGACGGCCGGCGCCTACACCCTACGCACGCGACTGCTCGATGCCAGCGGAAACGTCGTGTATTCCGGCTCTTCGCGCGTCGAAGCGCCGAAGGCCGGCACGGAAGCGGCGGTCGACATCGCCGCGCCCATTGCCGCCCCGCGCCAGTGGTCAGCTGACGATCCGTATCTCTACGACCTGCTGGTCGAGTTGCAGGATCCCGCCGGGACGACGCTGCAGGTGCAGCGGGTCGCGGTGGGTTTCCGCCAGATCGAAGTGCAACGGCGCGCGCTGCTGGTAAACGGCAAGCCGGTGAAACTGCGCGGCGTCAACCGCCACGAGATTCACCCCGACCTCGGCCAGGCCATCAATTACGATTCCATGGAGCGCGACGCCACGTTGATGAAGCAGTACAACGTGAACTGCGTGCGCACCTCGCATTATTCGAACGACCCGCGCTGGTTCGATCTCTGCGACCGCTACGGCATCTATGTGATCGATGAAGCGGACCTGGAATGCCATGGCTTTTGCCTGATCGGAAACTGGAACGAAATCAGCGACCATCCCGATTGGAAAGACGCCTACGTGGATCGCGCGGTGCGGATGGTGGAGCGCGACAAGAATCACCCCAGCATCATCTGGTGGTCGTTAGGCAACGAATCCGGCTACGGCGCCAATCACCGGGCCATGATCACCGCCATCCGGGAACTCGACCAGACGCGCATGATCCATTACGAGGGCGCATCCGCGTGGGGGACCAGCGACAAGGAGAACGGTGGCGGCGCCTGGCAACACCCGTTGGCAAAGTATCCCGAGGGTCCTGACGTCATCTCCTTCATGTACCAGTCCGTGGAAGTGCTGGAACGGATGGCGAACGAACCACTCGAACACGACGCGCGGCCGATCTATCTTTGCGAATACCTGCACGCCATGGGTAACGGCTGCGGCAGCTTCAAAGAGTACTGGGACATCATCTACAAATACCCGGCGCTGATCGGCGGCTGCATCTGGCAGTGGGTGGATCATGGCCTGCGCCGCAAGACGAACGGGAAAGAATGGTTCGCGTATGGCGGCGACTACGGCGATCAGCCGAACGACGGCAACTTTCACATTGGTGGACTGGTCGGCCCGGATCGCGACGTGCACACCAGCCTCATCGAATACAAGTGGGTGCTGCAGCCCGTCGAAGTGATCGCCAACGAGCTGAACATGGGCAAACTGACCCTGCGCAACCGCTTCGACCACGCCGCGCTGAACGCGCTGGCCTGCCGCTGGACAATCTCCTGCGAAGGCCGCACGCTGCAGGAAGGCGACGTCGAGCTGCCTGCCATCGCCCCCTGGGAGACCGGCGAGATCGCGCTCCCGTACACGCTTCCGGCAGCCTCGCCGGGCGCGGAATACGTACTAGACCTCTCCTTCACGCGCAAGACCGGCACGCCGTGGTGCGCCGCCGGTTTCGAAATGGCGCATATTCAGCTCGCGCTGCCGGTAGCCATGAAGTCCGTGCAGAGGGTGCCGATCTCCGCCCTGCCGGCGCTGTGCGTCAGCGACTCCGCCCGCGCCATCGTGCTGGCGGGCGAGGACTTCCGTCTGGAATTCGATGCCGCAGCCGGCACGCTGGCGCGCTGGCAGGCGGCGGGCGTCGATCTGCTGTTGGCCGGACCGCAGGTGAAGCTGTGGAAGTCGCCGGTGGACAATGAACGGGGGCAGGCCGATGAGTGGCGCCGGGTCGGCTGTAACCGCCTGTTGTGGGAAACGCAATCCGTCGAGTTGGTCGACGTGCGCCACGCCGCCGCGCAGATCGCCGTCAATGGTCTGTTGCAACCCTATAGCAACAAGGTGCACTTCACGGTGCGCCAGATGTGGACGGTCTACGGAAGCGGCGACGTGGTGCTCACCACGACGGTGACGCCGCAAAACACGAAGGATTGGCTCGGTTCGCTGCCGCGCATCGGGCTGGAGCTGGTCCTGCCCGCCGCCTGCGAAAACTACGCCTGGTACGGCCTCGGACCGCACGAATGCTACCCCGACCGCCGGCAGAGCGGACGGCTGGGCGTCTATCGCAGCACGGTAAGGAATGAATACGTGAACTACGTGACGCCGCAGCATCACGGCGAGAAGCTGGACGTACGCTGGGCGGCGCTGACCGACCTGCAGGGTCGCGGCCTCTTCATCGGCGGCCAACCGACCATCCACGTCAACGCCTCGCATTACACGCAGGCGATGCTCGAAGAGGCGAAGCACATCCACGAACTGGTGGCCGCCGACGCGACCATCCTGCAGCTCGACCACGCCATTAACGGCGTCGGCAACGGCACGCTGGCCCCCGCCACGCTGCCGCCATACCGCATCCCGATGACGGAAGCGACCTTCACCGTACGGCTGGCGCCCGCCAACCTGGAGTCGCTGCCCGCCGCGCTGCAGGCGCGCCGCGCGCCGGAGCCGGTGGTGAAGGCGATACGGCTGTAAACCGCGGCAGTGATTATAGTTCTAGTCAATTCCCGCGAGGATAACCATGGGCACGACAAACAAAGCGAGGCGGCATCCCTATCAGGACAACACCCTGGCGATCGAAGGGCGCATCGAAGATCTGTTAGGGCGCATGACGCTCGAAGAGAAGGTTTACCAGATGGGTAGCGTGGTTTGTCTGTGGTGGGACCACTCCGCGGAACTCCTGCGCGATAGGCAGAAACGGTTTTCTCCAGCCAAGGCGCGGAAGGTGATCGGGAAGCGTGGTCTTTCACAACTCGGCTGGGTCGTGCGATCCTTACCCCCGAATGATGGGGCGCGATTCGCGAATGCCGCGCAGAAGTTCGCGCGCGAGGAAACCCGTCTCGGCATACCGTTTATCATCCACGACGAGGCGCTGCATGGATTGATGGCGCAAGGGTCAACGAGTTACCCGCAGGCGATTGCCATGGCCAGCTCGTGGGACCCGGAGATGATGCAGCGGATCAGCGTGGCGATCGGCAAGGAGACATCCAGTCGCGGCATTCAACAGGTGCTCTCGCCGGCCATGGATATCGCGCGCGATCCACGCTGCGGTCGGACCGAGGAGTCCTACGGAGAGGATCCGTTCCTCGCCGCACGCATGGCACACGCCTTCGTAAAGGGCGTGCAAAGTCAGGGCGTAATCGCAACCCCAAAACATTTCGTGGCCAATTTTGTCGGTAACGGCGGACGCGACAGCCACGAGATCCACTTCTCCAAACGAATCCTGCGCGAGGTCTATTTCCCGCCTTTCGAGGCGGCCATCAAGGAGGCCGGCGCGCTTTCAATCATGGCAGCCTACAACGCCGTTGACGGCGAGCCATGCTCATCCAACGCATGGTTGCTTAACGAGGTGCTTCGCGGCGAGTGGGGATTCCGCGGGATGGTTGTGTCCGACTACCAGTCGGTCCCGTACATACACACCAAGCACCGCACGGCGGCCAGCTTGGCGGAGGCCGGAAAGAAGGCGGTAGAGGCCGGCATGGATGTGGAACTGCCGGAAATGGCGGCCTTTGCTCCGATGCTGAAGCTCGCCGAAAAAGGCGGCGTTTCACTGGAAGCAATCCATGCGTGCGTGCGGAATGTCTTGCGTGTGAAATTCCAGCTTGGCCTGTTCGAGAACCCATTTGTGAATCCATCGAAGGCCGCCAAGGTCTGTGACTGCGCCGAACACCGCTCCCTGGCGCTGGAAGCCGGACGCAAAGGCATTGTTCTGCTCAAGAATCAGGTTGGCGCACTGCCCCTGTCGCGCACGGTAACTTCCATTGCCGTGATCGGCCCCAACGCCATGGAAGCACGCCTCGGTGGCTACAGCGGATCGGGTATCAAGCTGGTCTCGCCACTGCAGGGCATCAGAAAGCGGGCCGGCAAGGGCGCCCACGTGACGTTTGCCGAAGGCTGCAAAATCCGGGACGATTCCCGTGATGGCTTCCGCAGCGCCGTGGATGCGGCCGCCCGATCTGACGTGGTCATCCTCTGTATGGGCAACACATCCGACACCGAGGGTGAGGACAAGGATCGCTGCAACCTCGATCTGCCCGGCGTGCAGGAGGATCTGATACTGGCGGTCGCCGCAACCGGGACGCCCGTCATGGTCGTGCTCATCAACGGCAGCGCTGTCACGATGGGGCGCTGGATCGACAAGGTTCAGGCCGTGGTGGAGGCCTGGTATCCCGGTGAAGAGGGCGGTACCGCCATTGCCGAGGTACTCTTCGGCGACTGCAATCCGTCCGGGCGGCTGCCGATAACGTTTCCGAAAACAACTGGGCAGGCTCCACTCTACTACAACGCCAAACCAAGCGGTCGTAAGGACGACTATGTGGATCTTCGCGGCGAGCAGACCCTCTTCCCCTTCGGGTTCGGCTTGTCATATACCCGGTTCAAGTACACGAATCTCAAGGTGACGCCAAAGACCATTGAAGCGATGGGCGAGGTGACGGTAAGTGTGGACGTTCAAAACACGGGTAAACGCAAAGGCGACGAGGTCGTCCAGCTTTACCTCAGCGATCTGTACGCCAGTGTGTCCCGCCCCATCAAAGAGCTCAAGGGATTTCAGCGCGTCACGTTGGGGGCGGGCCAAAAACGGCGTGTCTCGTTCCGGCTCGGAGAGCGAGAACTGCGCATGCTGGACAAGCATCTGCATTGGGTTGTTGAACCCGGCGCCTTCGAGGTTGTTGTCGGCGGGAATTCGCAAGCCGGAGTGCGGGCCAAGTTCAAGGTGCGGTGACCGGGCGAAAGCTTATGAGGCCATGCTGCGCCGGGGCGTTGCGCCACGTCGAGGCGGCTCTGGAGGTGGAGCGGCGGATTGAGACCGGCAAGTTCAACCCGGATTTCCCGATCGCGTACCGGCCGGATTTGTTCTTGCAGACGGAACGTTGATGAAAGGCCTCAATGAATAATGAAATGAACACGCACTCGACCATACTGGAATCGAATCCGCGGCCTCAGTCCCGTACGGGGGATAGCGGGGGGATAGCGGGGTCACGTCGCAATAAGTAAGAAATGGCGAACTGTTACCGATTTCTTTATGCCCGTGTGCGCCAAGCGAAGCTTGGTGTCTCTTGCGGGGAGAATGACCCCGTCGGGTAAGGAATAGTCAACCACCCGTACCAAGTGTTGGCGTTATGACGGAGCCGAAAGGTGAACAACATGACGTAAGCATACACAGGGAACCATGCGAGCCGTAAGGGACGGAGCACCGTTCCTGAAGAGATCAGCCCCGTTACAATGGAAGAGCAGGAGGCGACGCAGTACGGTCCGCGGAAGCCGACGAGAGAGCATCGAAAGGACGAGATGCTGGGAACCTGCCGGGGTCTTTAGCTCATGGCATGCGTGGAGAGAGGCACACAAGAACTTGGGAGACCCGTACTGCTCCCCGGCAACGGGGTAGTGACGCCGATAAAGGAAAGGCGTCATGATGGCAGCACGGGAGTCAGATCGCTCCATAGTACTCGGAGACGGGAAAGCCGATCACATGGGGAAGGGGGCGACGGGGTTGCGAAGTCCGCAGAGGAAACATGATGCAGAAGAGAACGCCTGCTACCGACATGCAAACCTCACTGCGGGGAATAGCGAATAGGGCGCGGAAAGACAAGAAAGCCCGGTTTCGCGATTTGTACCGGCTGTTGAACGAGGGGAACTTGCGGGACTGCTTTTATCAGTTGCGCAAATCCGCTGCGCCAGGCGTGGATGGGGTTACGTTCGAGGAATACGAGCGTGAACTGGAGTCCAATCTGGCCGATCTCGTTGGGCGGTTGGTGACGAAACGATATCGAGCGAAGCTGGTACGCCGGAAGTACATACCCGAGGGCAACGGGAAACTGCGGCCCTTGGGAATTCCGGCGTTGGAGGATAAACTTCTACAGATGGCAGAGGCCGGCGTGCTGGAGGCCATATACGAGCAAGACTTCCTGGATTGCAGTTGGGGATACCGGGCCAAGCGAGGCCCGCGTGAGGCCAGTGCAGTACTGGCGGCCCGACTCTACGCAGGACGGATTGGGTGGGTGGTGGAGGCAGACATTCGGGGCTTTTTCGACAACATTTCGCACACATGGATGGTGCGGATGCTGGAGGAAAGAGCAGCGGATGGAGCATTCCTAAACCTGATTGTAAAATGGTTAAAGGCAGGCGTGATGGAAGCGGACGGCAAGGTGGTGCATCCGGCGACGGGGACACCTCAGGGCGGGATTGTTTCGGCGATTTTGGCAAACATCTATCTTCACTACGTGCTGGATCTTTGGTTCGAGCAACGGGTGCGGAAAGGCGTCAAGGGTGACCTCTTCATGATGCGCTTTGCCGATGATTACGGGGTCGCTTTCCAGTACTGGGCGGATGCGGTAAGGTTTGAGAAGGAAATGAGGGATCGACTGCGCAAGTTCGGGCTGACAGTAGCGGAGGAGAAAACTCGGACGCTAAAGTTTAACCAGTTTGTGCTGGAGCCGAACGAGGCGTTCGAATTCCTGGGTTTTGAATTCCGTTGGCTCAATCGTCGAAATGGAATGGCTGGGGTACGGCGGCGCACGTCGCCAAAAAAACTCCAAGCCTCAATCCGGGCGTTTACCGACTGGATTCGAAAGGCCCGACACGAGCGAGTACCCTCGCTGATGAAGACATTGAGAAGCAAACTCAGCGGCTACCGGAACTACTATGGAGTGAGGGGCAACGTGGAAATGTTGAACCGCTTCAACTACCAGTGTCGCAGACTGCTGCACAAATGGCTGAATCGGCGGAGTCAGAAGAGGTGCTGCACGTGGGAAGAACTCGACACGCTACTTAAGAGATTCCGAATTCCACCTCCCGCAATTGTCGAGCCAGTATATCAGCCAGGCTTCCGATAAGAACGCGTCTGTGCGAAGCGAGTGACACTGAAGAGCCCGGTGCGGGAAAACAGCACGCCGGGATCTGTGCGGGGGGCGCCCGGCAACGGGCGTCCCTACCGCGATACGCGGTTCCCGAATTAAACCTGTGTGAAACGGCCCCGATTCCCGAGCTGAGCCCGTAAAAAGTCCCCGGCTACGTCGTAGACTACGCCGCGGCACGCCCATTCCCGTCGTACGTTTTCCCGATTCTTCCCGTTGCCGTCGTAGCGGATCGATGCCGCTACGACGGGATTGGGCGGCTGGTCCTGTCCTCCTCCTTCCCGGTTCGATCCCTGCGGCCATGTCTTCTCCCGTCCTTACGACCCCGCCGGTGGCGCGGCCGACATGAGCAGCGTCATGGCCTCGTTGAAGGTGTCGCCTCGGACCTTGACGAAAAAGTCTATGGCGTTGCCGGCTTGGCCGGTGTCGAGGCAGTGCCAGTAATGGTCCTTGATGACGATGTCGCCGGCCAGTCCGGCGAGACGGCACTACGGCGCAGGGGACTTTCCCGAATTACCGCCACCTTGACTCCCGCCTCACTCAGGTCCAAAATCCCGCGGCACTACGCGCTATTCGCGGGAAATAACATGAAGGTTGATGCGGAGGTAACGAGCGATGGCGTCGGCGGGAGCGATCACCGCTTCCCTCAAGGCCGCCGGCAGAAGGCACGATTGCCCGAACGGCACGTTCGTCGTCCCGGCTTCCGTTTCGATGCGAAGGCTTCCCTCGATCGGGAACAGGATTTCAAAGCCATTGCCTCCCGATCGGGCCTGCACGGGCCCTGTCAGGGTCATTTGGGCCAATCGAAAATAGGGGCAACTCACGAGCGTCCGGCCTTGGGCCTGCGGACCTGTGTCGAGCGGGCAGGGGGTGACGAGCACCGGTGCGTCGTCCTGCCAGCGGATGACGCGCAACGCCTTTTCGACGTGCAACTCGCGAGGTTTTCCGTCCTTCCCCATGCGATCCCAATCGTAGACGCGGTAGGTCGTATTCGAGTTCTGTTGGACCTCCAGAATCAGGAGTCCTTCGCCGATGGCGTGGACGCGTCCGCCGGGGATGAACACCGTGTCGCCTGACTTCACCGGCACTTCGCGCAGGTAATCAGGGAGCCGCTTTTCCTTGAGGGCGGCCCTGAATGTCTCCTCCGTGGCGCCCGGAAGGAGCCCCGCATAGACGCGGCCGCCGCGCGGGGCGTCCAGGATATGCCAGGCCTCGGTTTTGGCTTCGCCTCCGTAGCGCGCGGCGGAGTCGTCGTCCGGATGCACCTGGACGCTGAGTCGTTCGCGGGCGTCGATCAGCTTCACGAGGAGCGGGAACGCCGCAGGCCCGCCGACGATTTCGGCCGGCTGGCGCTGCATAAGGTCGCGAAGCGTCAGGCTGCGGAGCGGCCCGTTGGCCACTGTGCTGGCGCCTTCAAGCCGGTCGGAGACCTCCCACGACTCGGCGCAAGTGCCCGGCGGGGGGGAGCGCCGGAAGACTTTCGAAATGCGGTTTCCGCCCCAGATATAGTCCTTATAGACGGGGTCGAGCAACAGGGGATAGGCCGCGGTTGTGTTCATGCGACTCTCTGTTTCATACCGGTTTTTGGCGTTGCCGCCAAGCTATTCCGGAAGTCCCTGCCGCCCTGCGGCCCACGGTTGCTTCTCGCTGGCGTCGGCGGGTGGGTTTGTGTAGAGTGCCCCGAATTCCGGTCATGGAAATCCATCACATCAGGGGAACGATGAAACCGCTGCGCCTCGCGTTGCTTGCCGTTCTTGTCGTCGCGTCCGCTTGGACGTCAGGTCTGTCCGCTTCCGTCGAACAGAACTTCTGGGGGGCTTCCAAAGAAAAGCCCAAATCGCCGACCGCGGCCTTCACCGGACTGAGCGGCATCCGGACGTCGGCCGCGCCTTTCGATGTCAGCGCGAAAAGCCTGGACTACGACCGGCCGCACAATCTCATTCACGCGTCCGGCGACGTGGTCGTGCGGCGCGACGAGGAGGAGCTTCGCGCGGACGCGATGACGGTGAACGTGGTGACGCACGACATTGAGGCGCACGGCCACGTGGTGCTGACCCGACAGATTGTCCCCGCCGGCACGCAGGCGGTCGTCTCGGCCGCCGCGCCGCAAGGGGCTGGGGCTGTCAAGCCGGAGGTCGTCGGGGGAACCGCCACCCAGGGCGTCGCCGCCGCGCGGCAGGTCAGCGAGTGGCGGGGCGAAACGATGTTCTACAATTACGCGACGCACGAGTGGCGGTCCGGCGAGTTCGCTGGTTTCTTCGATCCGTTCTATGTGCGGGCCGAGTCCTCCACAACCACGAACGGCGAGTACGTGTTGAAGAACGGCCTGATGACGACCTGCACCAACGAGTTCCCCCACTACCACTATTCGGTGCATTGCTCGGAAATCCGGGTGCGGACGGGCGACCGCCTCCTGGGCAAGGATGCGGTGGTCTGGCTGGGGCCCATTCCGGTTCTCTATGTGCCGTGGTGGTATCGTTCGTTCGACCGTTCCGTCGGGCTGGGCGCCGACGCCGGTTATCGCGGGGACTGGGGGTACTTCCTCGACACGACCACGAAGTACTGGATGTCGCCGCATCTGAGAGGAACCACCGAGGTGGACTATCGCTCCGGTCGCGGGCCGGGCTTGGGGCAGGAAGTCGGCTGGGTCACGACGAATGGCCACGGCCGGGTTTACGGCTATTACACGGACGACAAGGCGCCGAACGGCGATTACAACGGCGAGAATCGCTCCAATGTGAGCGGCAACCGGTACCGCCTGCGTCTTCAGGAGGCCGAGGGGCTCTCGGATCGCGATTACGTGTTGGCGGATGTCAACTACCTGAGCGACCCCTACATTGTGGAAGATTTCTTCCGCTCCGAGTACAGCGGCGGTTTTCAACCGCAGAACGATATCTCGTTGACACATCGCGGGAACGGATACTCCGCCGGCATCGCCGTTTACAAGCGGCTCAACGACTTCTACACGGCCGTGGACCGCCTGCCCGAGGCCAACCTCGACGTTTCCCGGATGCGGCTCGACGACACGCCCTTCTACTACGAGGGAAAGAATTCGGCGGTTTTTCTTCAGAAGCTCTTCTCCGATACCGATTCCGCCTCCCCATCCGATTACTCGGCGGGCCGGATTGACTCCGGGCACATGCTGTACTATCCCACCCGCACTTTCGATTTCCTGAACGTCATTCCCCGCGCCGGTTACCGGGCCACGTACTACTCCGAGACCGTGACTCGCCTGACCACGAACCAAGTCACGACCTCGTTCGTGACCAACTCCGTCCCGGGCCCCGGCGGTTCGCCGACGCTCGTGGTGACGTCCAAAACGGGGACGAACAGCGTCACGACCTTGACCCAGGATGGAGGCGACGTCCGTTCGTTGATGGAACTGGGCGTGGAAACGTCCTTCCGCGCGTTCAAGGTGCTGGACGCCGGCGAGACCGTGTTCGGCACTGGACTGCGGCATATCGCCGAGCCCTACGCGAATTACACCTTCGTTCCGAAACCCAACCTGACGCCCGACCGCCTTTACCAGTTCGATCAGGTGGATACGCTCGACAAGGACGATTCCATCCGGTTTGGCGTGAGGAACCAGTTGCAGACCAAGATCGGTGAACGCGTGGTCAACATCGCCGACGTTGACATCAATACCCGGTGCCGGGTCGAGGACACCGACGGCAAGCCCTTCGACACCGTGAATCTGAACGCCGAACTGAACCCCTTGCAAAAGACGACCGTTTACATGGACGGCTCGTACGACCTCTACCAACACCAGATCACCAATTTCAACTCCCGCGTTGTCGCCGATCTGTCCCCCTGGAAGTTCTCTGTCGAGCACCGTTACCGTTTGAACGACAGCAGCCTCCTGACCGCCAACCTCGCGTGGGCGCCGAACAAGAAGTGGGAATTCGGCGTCTACGACCGCTATGAATTCCAAGACTCCCATCTGGAAGAGCAGGCCCTTTATGTGACCCGCCTCTTGGATTGCATGGGCATCAAGCTCGCCTTCGGCTACCTGCCCGGCTCCCTCCGGAGCGATGGGACCACCGGCAAGGATGAATACCGCGTTGCGATGCAAATCTGGCTGACGGCCTTCCCCAATGTCAAAGTGGGGTCGGGCCGCGATTGACCGAGATCGCGGCTTGCGCCGCAGGTGTCCGCCTCGCCATGATGACTGAACAAACCGAGCATCTTCTCGTTTACGGCCACGGCGCGGACGACTCCCTGGTGGCGGCCGAGCCGATCGAACGTCCGGACGGCGACCGCATGGCGATGTTCTTTCGGCGCGGCAGGGACACGGTGCGGACGGAGGAATCCTTTGCGCCGTTCGTGCTTCTGGCTCGCGAGGACTTGCTGGACGGTCCCTTGCGGGAGGGTTCGGTTCAGGCGCTTCAGGGCTCCAACCCGTTCCGGTGGCGGGTCGCGTTTCGAACCTGGAAGGCGTGCCAAACCGCCAAGGCCTGGCTGGCGAAGAAGGCGGGCAGTGCCCCGGGAAACCCGGACGCGCCATTCCTCGTCATCAACGATCCCGTCCAGCAGCATTTGCTTTCGTCCGGCCGCACCTTGTTCAAGGGAATGCGCTTTGACGACCTCCGGCGCCTGCAGGTGGATATCGAGTGCTTCACCGCCGACGGCTTCGAATTCTGCAACGCGGATCGCGAGGAGGACCGCCTCATCGCCATTGCGATGGCCGACAACACCGGTTGGCGGCGGGTCTTGTCGGGCGTCGAGTTCGGCGAGAAGGAGTTGCTGGAGCGTTTTGTCGCCACAGTGCGCGAGCGGGATCCGGACGTGATCGAGGGCCACAATCTCTTCAATTTCGACTTGCCGTACATCGCCGCGCGCGCCAAACGGCACGGTGTCAAGCTGGCCCTTGGCAGGGACGGGAGCCAACCGCGTACGCGCCCGAGCCGGTTCTCCGCGGGCGAACGCACGATTTCCTACACGCGGTTCGACGTCGTCGGCCGCCACGTCGTTGACACGCTGTTTCTGACGCACGCCTACGACATCCAGCATCGTTCGCTGGAGGGCTACGGCCTGAAGGAGGTGGCGAAGCATTTCGGCCTCGCGGCGCCGGACCGCGTCTATGTCGAGGGGAGCGCCATCGCCGGCCTGTTCAAGACCGATCCCGCCATGCTGATGCGCTATGCGGAGCACGACGTCGCGGAGACGGAAGCGGTGAGCCGCCTTCTTTCCCAGAGCGCGTTCGTCCAGGCCCAGATGATACCGTTTTCGTATCAGGACATCTGCGTCCGGGGCAACGCGACCAAGATTGACGCCCTCCTGCTGCGGGAATACCTGCGCCAGGGCCGCGCCGTGCCGTTCCCGGACAAGGCCCGGCCCTTTGCGGGCGGTTACACCGACGTGTTCGTGGAAGGCGTGGTCCGGGACGTTCATCACGTGGACGTCCGGTCGCTCTATCCGTCGCTCATGCTGAGCCGCGCGATCCAGCCCCGAACGGACGAACTCGGCGTCTTCCTCCGCCTGCTGGAGTACCTGCGCCGCTACCGGCTCGACGCCAAACAGCGGGCGAAACAGGCGAAAGGGGCGTCCGAACGCGCCCACTATGACGCGCTTCAGGGAACCTTCAAGATACTGATCAACTCGTTTTACGGTTATCTCGGCTTCGATCAAGCGCGCTTCAGCGACTTCGACGCGGCCGAACGCGTGGCCTTCGAGGGCCGGGATCTTCTTCAGCGCATGATCGCCTGGCTGCGCGCGAACGGCGCCGAACCGGTCGAGATAGACACCGACGGCATCTACTTCATCCCCCCGCCGTCCGGCGATCGCGACGCGTTCAGGACCGCCTTTGAGGCGGCGCTGCCGCGGGGGATCGAAGTGGAATTTGACGGCGAATACCCCGCCATGTTCAGCTACAAGATGAAGAACTACGCGCTGCTGGCCGCGAGCGGCGAGATCGTGATCAAGGGCGCGGCCCTCAAGTCGCGGGGGTTGGAACCGTTCCAGCGCAAGTTTCTGCGGGAGTTGATCAGGGCGCGACTCGACGGGCGGGACGCGGACTTGCCCGAACTCAAGGCCCGGTACGAGGCGGCGATCCGAGGCCGGGAGTGGCCGGTCGCCGTCCTGGCCAAGACCGAGACGCTTCAGGACGCGCCCTCCACGTATGCCTCGAAGATCGGGCAGAAGAGCAGGGGTCGCAACGCCGCGTACGAGCTGGTCCTGAAGTCGGGGCGCGAGTACCGTGCCGGGGACCAGGTGTCGTACTACGTCACCGGCGAGAAGAAGAGCGTACCGGTCCACTCGAACGCCAAGCTCGTCTCCGAATGGAATCCCGTTGAGCGCGACGAGAATGTGGCCTACTATGGGGCCAAGCTTGACGCGCTTTATGACAAGTTCTGCGGCGGCAAGCTCGGCGGAGAATCGAAGGAGGAGGAATGAACCGGAGAAGCGGATTTACGTTTCTGGAGGTCCTGATCGCCATGCTGATCATCAGCATTCTGTCCGGCGTGGTCGGGCTTTCCCTGTACCAGCATTTGCGCAGGGCGAAGGTCGAGGCGGCCCGGGCGCAGGTAAAGACGTTGATGACGGCCCTTCAAATCTACCGGGCGGATCAGGGCCAAGTTCCGACCCAGGCGCAGGGCTTGCAGGCTTTGTGCGTGGCTCCGGCCGTCGAGCCGATTCCCAAACAGTACCCGCCCGAGGGCTACCTGGAGAGCCGGACTCTGCCCAAGGACCCGTGGGGGAATCCGTACGTCTATCTGGTCCCCGGCCGGCAGGGCGAACCCTTCGAAGTGATCTGTTACGGCAGCGACGGGGAGGAAGGGGGAACGGGTGAAGCGGCGGATATTTCCAGCGCCAACTTGTGACCGGCGCGGCTTCACGCTCGTGGAAGTCCTCATCGCGCTGGCCATTGTGACCGCCGTGGTCTGCACGTTGCTCTCCGTCCATGTCTCTACCTTGCGCGCGGAAGAGAAGGCCCAGGACGTTTTCCGCGGAGGACTGGCGGCGGACCGTTTCGCGGGCCGCGTGTGGCTGGGGGCCGATCCCCGCCTGGCGGCGGAGGATGCCGCCGGGGAGGGGTGGCAGGCCAAATTCGACGTGGCGGGTGGAGGACGGGAGGGCCCGCCTTGGCTGGAATGCGGCCTGACGCCTTCGAACCGGCCCTGGTCCCAAACGGTTGTCTATCTTCGGCCTCCGCCGCTTTCGGAAGGAACCGCGCCTCGATGACCCTCGAACAGAAACAGCGGAAATTGGTGGAAATCCTGCGGGACACCGGAGGGGTGGCCATCGCGTTCTCGGGCGGTGTGGACAGCACGCTGCTCGCCGCCGTGGCGGTGGAGGCGCTGGGCGGCCGCGCCCTGGCCCTCACCGCGCTGTCGTCCACGTATCCGGACTCGGAACAGAAGGAAGCGGCCGCACTGGCGGCTTGGCTCGGGATCCGGCACGTGGAAATGGCCAGCCACGAGATGGACGATCCGCATTTCCTGAGCAATCCGCCTGACCGCTGCTATTTCTGTAAGCGGGAACTGGTCGAACGGCTCCAGGACGTCGCGGCGAAGAACGGCTTGACCGTGCTGGCCGACGGCACGACCGCGGATGACCTGAACGACCACCGGCCCGGCCGTCGCGCCGCCCGGGAAAAGGGTGTGCGCAGTCCGTTGCTGGAGGCCGGGTTCACAAAGAACGATGTCCGCGCCCTGTCCCGTCAATTGGGGCTGCCCACGGCGGACAAGCCTTCGCAGGCGTGCCTCGCGTCCCGCATCCCCTACGGGTCGCCGATTACTCAGGAGAAGCTGAAGGCCGTGGACGGACTGGAGTCTGCCCTGCGAAGCCTGGGTTTTGTCCAGGTGCGGGTTCGGCATCACGGCCACGTCGCGCGCCTTGAAGTGGAGGCGAAGGATATCCCGCGGCTTTGCGGGGAAGACATGCGCGAGCGTGTGGTGGCGGCGGCCAAAGCGGCGGGTTTTCTGTATGTCGCCGTGGACTTGGAGGGCTATCGGACGGGCAGCCTGAATGCCGTGCTCCCGGAACGCGAGACGGAGTTGAAGACAACGTGCATCGGAGGTGAGACATGAAAACCGTGCTTTATTGGTTTTCCGGAACAGGGAATTCGTTGATGATCGCCAAGACGATCGCGGCCGAACTGGGCGGCGCGGAGATGGTTCCGATGCTCCGGGCCGACCGCGCAGCCGACGTCGTCGCGGAACGCGTCGGCCTTGTGTTCCCGGTCTATGCCTTCGGGCCGCCGGGTGCCGTATTGAGGTTTGCGCGCGCCGTGGCGATTCCCGCCGGG
>Ga0182021_10005265_pt1 | contig 15283 bp, 14 predicted proteins | sample 612E3MmetaG_FD_120493 | JGI IMG/M metagenome (GOLD analysis project Ga0182021, IMG submission 120493) | Permafrost microbial communities from Stordalen Mire, Sweden - 612E3M metaG (Illumina Assembly) | ecosystem: Environmental > Terrestrial > Soil > Wetlands > Permafrost | place: Sweden... | reverse complement strand
GAGTACGCCGCAGAGCGCAGAAAACTCATCGATCCAAATCGAGCGCGCGAGGAATACCCGCATGGCGAATCGGAACGGAGCGACACGATCTACCTGACCGTTGTCGACAAAGATCACAACGCGATGAGCTTCATCAACAGCCTGTACAGCGAGTTCGGATCCGGAATTGTCGCCGGCGACACCGGCATTTGCCTGCAAAACCGCGGCTCGAGCTTCAAGCTGGACGCGGTCTCCAATAACCGCATCGAACCTCACAAACGGCCCATGCATACGATCATTCCTGCCCTCGTCATGAGAAACGGCAAGCCTTACTTCAGCTTCGGCGTCATGGGCGGCGATAACCAGGCGCAGGCGCAGGTGCAGGTCTTTCTAAACCTGGTTGAATTCGGGATGAACGTGCAGGAGGCCGGCGAGGCAGCCCGATTCCGACATACTGGGGGGCAGCTTGGCCTCGAGTCCGGGATCGGACCTGCGGTTCGCCGGCTGCTCACATTGATGGGGCATCATATTGTCGTCATGAACGACAGTTTCGGCGGCTATCAGGGCATCCTGATGGACCCCGTCACGGGCGTACTTATGGGGGGAAGTGACCCGAGAAAAGATGGCTGTGCAATGGGTTGGTAAATGACTGGCCGCTGCGACATTTCAATTCGTGAATGAGCAGCGATTTACATCAAGAAACAATGAATCTGGAGACAGCAGGTCAAACGTGCCAAACCACACTCCGCTGGGCGGGCTGCTTTATAGTATCGGCGGATTAGCTTTCCAGGGGGTGGTGCGCTTGCGCAACCGGATGTACGACCTTTGCCTGCTTCCACAGGCGCGGCTGTCGCAACCGGTGATCAGCATCGGCAATCTCACGGTCGGCGGCAGCGGCAAGACACCGTTCGTGATCCATGTCGCGCGCACCATCTCTGACATGGGTCCTGTTCCGGCTCTTTTGAGCCGAGGTTACCGCAGAGGAGGAAAGAAACCAGTCATTCTCGCGCCTGGCGCACCGATTCCGAATCCCGCCCTCACTCTCGGAGACGAACCGGCACTTGTGCGCCGGCACCAGGGCCGCCTCTGGCTGGGCATCTGGAGCAAGCGCTATAGCGCGGGACTCCAGATCTCGCGGCGCGCGCAGCGGCTGTGCTTCCTGCTCGACGACGGTTTCCAGCATCGGCATCTCAAGCGAGACATGGATCTGGTCGTCATTGACCGAAGCCAACCTCTAGAGGAAAATCGAATGTTGCCCGCAGGTACCCTTCGGGAACCTCTCGCCGGGTTACGGCGCGCAGATCTGGTTGTGATCAACGGCCAGTATCAAGGAGACGGAGAAGACCCCATCGAATCGTTCGTCCACAGGATCAGCGCTCACGTTCCCGTGTTTCACTGCCAGCAGCGAATCGAGTGTTTTGTGCGATTCACGGAGTGGAAAAACCAAAGTCCTGATAACGATTGCATTGCCTGCCCTACTTCTGCTTTTCTCGTGGCCGCGATCGGAAACCCTGATCGTTTCCGGAAAGACGTCGAGGCGTCAGGCGTGGCAATTGCGGGAACACGATTTTTTAGAGATCATTTTCGCCTCCGAGAGAGCGACTGGACCGACTGCATGGCCGAAGCTCGCGCGCGCGGCGCTGCGTCGGTCATTACAACTGAGAAGGATGCAGTCAAACTGACGGGAGATCCCGACGAACATCTGCTCGTAGCAGTTCAATCCACGCTTCTTGAGGAACAAGCCGAATTTGAACGCATGTTGGACACGATTTTCAGGAGTTACTGGTGAAGCCGATCTACCCGGAACGGATTGAAACTCTGCTCGTGCGGGGAACCAACTGGGTCGGCGACGCTGTCATGTCTGTGCCGGCTCTCATGGAGATGCGCGCCAAGTTCCCAAACGCGCACATCGCCGTGCTCGTGAACCCATGGGTGAAAGACGTCTACGCAGCTGCGGATTTTGTCGACGAGCTCCTGGTGTACGACCGGTCGGGCAGCCATCACGGTTGGAGGGGAATGCGCCGTCTCGTGCATGACTTGCAATCCAGAAGATTTAACATGGCGGTTTTGCTACAAAACGCATTCGAAGCTGCATGGATTGCGTTTTGGGCGCGCATTCCCATTCGGTTGGGGTATGCGCGCGATGCCAGAAGCCCGCTGCTAACGCATCCCATCCCCATTGATCCGACCGTGCGCCATGTCCATCAGGCGTACTACTACCTGGGCATACTCTCAGGCGCAGGTTTGCTTACCGAACGGCCCTGGAAGCAGGCAGGCTACCATCTGGGTTCGATACGTCTTGGCGTTAGCCAGTCGGATTCGCGGTCCGCGCGCGAACTATTGCGTGTTCGCGGTGTCGTGGGCGATGCCCCCATCATCGGCATCAATCCTGGCGCCAGTTTTGGCGGAGCAAAACGGTGGCCGGCCGAGCGGTTCGCGAGCGTGGCCGATGCTCTGGCAGATGAGTTTCGAGCTCGCATTGTGATTTTCGGAGCTTCCAAAGAGCTGCCGATCGCACAGAAGGTATCCGATACGATGGTTGCACCCTCTATCGTATTGGCAGGGATGACCACGCTCGGCCAACTCATGGGCCTGATAAAGGAATGCCGGCTTTTCATCACCAATGACTCCGGCCCGATGCACCTGGCCGCCGCTCTTGCAGTTCCTCAGCTTGCGATTTTTGGATCGACCAGTGACATCGCCACGGGTCCTCTCAGCGCCTCTGCCCAGGTGATCAAACATCAGGTGGATTGCAACCCCTGCTTCTTGAGAGAGTGCCCGATAGATTTTCGATGTATGTTGGGGGTCTCGGTTGAGGAGGTTGTAGCGGCCGCGCGCACCCGAATGTCCATTAATGCGGTCCGGTCTGACGCGTCGGATTGAAATCATCGCGGCCGGCAAAGCTCGAGTCGGAAGCATCCCCCCGGACATCCCTGCTCTCGCAATCCCGGCCCACGATGTTCTCCTGGTGTGCAAGGTAATGCAAGGCTCTCAACCAAGCTGTGACATCCATCACGAAATTGGCGGATTGGACAGTGTTTAGGCGGATTCGGGAGCAGCGATAGGTTTCACAGATTCCACAGACAAATCAGTGAAATCTGTGGCTGTTTTTGAGGCGCGCGTTGTCGTGACTCTATGGCGCGTGCGCTCTCGCTATAGTTCTTTTTCATTGAGAGCCTATAGGCGCTTTGTTAGAGTTTTAAGTTTCGAGGTTCAAAATGAAGCCTGCGGTTTTCCTGGACCGGGATGGTACGCTCAATGAAGAGGTCGGTTACATCAACCACATCGACCGCTTTCATCTATTTCCCTGGACTGCCGACGCCGTTCTCAGGCTTAATCGCGCTGGCATACTGGCGATTCTGGTCACCAACCAGAGCGGCGTGGCCAGAGGGTACTTTCCAGAGACACTCGTCCAGGAAACACATTGTAAGCTGCAATCGGAACTGGCACGCCGAGAGGCCAGACTCGACGGCATTTATTATTGCCCACACCTTCCGGACGGCAGAGTCGAGGCCTATCGCAAGACCTGTGTCTGCCGCAAGCCGTCCCCGGGCATGCTTCAGCGCGCCGCCCAGGAATTCGATATCGATCTGAGTTCAAGTTTCGTGGTTGGCGACCGATATCAGGACCTGTCGATGGGTTTTACAGTGGGTGCGCGTGGAGCCTTGGTTATGACGGGGTACGGCAAAGGCGAATATCAGTACCACAAAGACTCTTGGTCCAGGATGCCCGACTGTGTGGCTGCAAATCTTCTTGAAGCTGTCGACTGGGTGCTCAAGAGCACCCTCGGTTTCGATGAGCAGATCATAGGGCGTTAATCGCTATTAAAGGGCTTTGGGCTTAAGATATGGTGAACTCCTTGCTCAGACGTGACCGGCTTCTCCACATCGTGGACACTTTTGCGGCCCGCACCGTTGCGGTCTTCGGCGATCTCATCGCCGACCAGTTTCTATATGGACAAATCGCACGTGTATCGCGCGAAGCACCTGTGCTTGTGTTGCAGTACCGGGACCTCGTGTGCGTGCCGGGCGGAGCCGCGAATGCCGCGAATAATCTCCTGGACCTCGGCTGCCGTGTGCGGGTTTTTGGGGCGGTCGGCTGCGATGATAGCGGCGCCGCATTGCTGGCGATGCTTGCTGATAAGGGTGCCGACGTGCGGCACGTTGTCCAGCTGAAATCGTATTCAACCCCGGTCAAGACCAGAATCCTTGCCGGAGCCCACCACTCCGCGCCTCAACAGATTGTCCGCGTCGACAGAGAGGCCCGGCTGGACGGAGGACCCAGACTATCATGGCGTAAGGTGAAACCGTTGTTGCGCAAAATCGACGGCGTCATTATCAGCGACTACGGATATGGCGCCGGTGAGCCGTCACTCACGCGGGAGATACGCGCAATCGGAATCCCTGCCATGATCCCGATTGTCGTCGACTCACGCTTTCGCATGGAGGAATTTCGCGGCGTCACTTCGATGACCCCCAACATCACCGAGTTGGAGGCCTCTGCCGGGAAGTCCATTGGCGACGACCAGCGCCTGCTGCACCGAATTGGACGGCAGGTATTGAAAAAACAGCATCTGATTTCGTTGCTCGTGACGCAGGGCCGGTTTGGGATGACGTTACTGCAGATCGGAAGGCCGCCCCTCCACGTCCCGATCTACGGCACGGATGAAGTGGCGGATGTGACCGGCGCGGGTGACACCGTCATCGCGGTTTATACGCTTGCTCTCGCCGCGGGCGGCTGTCCGGAGGATGCCGCGCGGCTGGCGAATTATGCGGGTGGGATTGTCGTCATGAAGCGCGGAACCGCCACCGTAAGCCGTGACGAGTTGTATTCCGCGGTTCAACAAGACATGTCTCGATGAGATAGTGCTTTTCGACCATCATGATAGACCCCAAGACCAAAATCAAGTGTCTCGCAGAGATGCAATGGCTTACTGCAGACGCGCAGTCCCACGGGCGCGCGGCCGTTTTCAGCAATGGCTGTTTCGACCTCATCCATGTCGGGCACATACGCTACCTACAGGCCGCAAGAGCCCTTGGCGACGTCCTGCTTGTAGGAATTAACAGCGACGCCTCGGTTCGCGCGCTAAAAGGCTGCGGCCGTCCTTTGCAATCGCAGGAAGATCGCGCCGAGATCATCGCATCCCTGGAATGCGTCGACTTTGTGACTATTTTTGAGGAAGAGACGGTCGCCAATATCCTGCGCGTGCTGAAGCCTAGTTTTCATGCCAAGGGAACCGATTACACAAGCGATACCGTTCCGGAGCGTGATGTGGCACGATCCTACGGCGGGAGCGTAGCCATTGTCGGTGATGATAAGTCCCACGCCTCGCGCGATCTGATCCGAACAATCCTGGTGAAGATGAGCTGATGACACACAGGCACAGTATCCTGATCATCCGCTTGAGCTCGCTCGGCGACATCATTCATGCACTACCCGCTTTTGAGAGCTTGCGTGCAACATTTCCGCAATCACGCGTTGACTGGATCGTAGAGCAGCGCCTGGCCTATCTGCTTGAAGCGGTTGAAGGAATCGACGAAATCTTGCCGATCGACACTCGTTCCCTACGGACACACCCCGGCAGCAGTGCACAGTGGCGGCAGCTCTGGGCGCCGATTGCCGCCGCACGCGCCCGCCGCTATGATCTGGCCATTGACTTTCAGGGATTGCTCAAAACGGCGCTTCTCGCATTTCTTTGCGGAGCGCGGGAACGCGCCGGATTCTCGAAGGAACTCGTCCGCGAGCGTCCTGCGCATTGGTTTTATCAAACGACCCTCAAACAGCCCGCGTCCGAGGAGCACGTGGCCAGGCTCAACCTACTTCTAGCCGAAAAAGCCGGCGCCAAGCCAGGTGAATTGCGCGCGCATCTCCACGCCAACAATAAGGATACTCGCGCAATCGAAAGTCGCCTCGTGCAAGAGCAACTTTTCGATTTCATTGTCATCAACCCAGGAGGGGGCTGGCCCACCAAACTTTGGAAACCGGCCCACTACGCCCTCCTGGCAATAAGAATTGAAACTGAGCTTGGCCTTCGTATCATCGTGACTACCGGACCCGGAGAAGAATTGCTATACGAACAGATCGCAGAGAACTGTAAGTCCATGCGTCCCGCCCATTATCAGGTTCCCTTTCTTCAGCTGATTCCGCTGTTTCAACGCGCACGCCTTTTGGTGGCGGGTGACACCGGACCGCTGCATTTGGCCTGCGCCGTAGGCACTCCCGTCGTCGGCATTCTGGGTCCTACCTCTCCCATCAGAAATGGCCCCTGGAACCCAAGCGACGAGGTTGTTGTCCGGCGTCTTCCTTGCAGCTTTTGCAACGGAAGGACATGTCCCACTGCCAACGAGTGCATGGATATCTCAGTCGAAGAAGTATTCGGCGCTGTCGTCCGGCGCCTGGAGAAAACGACGTGAAGATGTCATTTGCGCGAGAGAACGTAAGGTGGGCGAGCTTTCTGCGCATGCGCCAGGTCGCAGTTCTGGTGCTTGCTGCTGCAATGATTCCGTCTGCATGGTCTCGCCTCACGCCTGGAGACACGGCGCCTGTTCCATTTGCTTCCGGCGAGCGTCTGGTGTATCACGTCGAATGGACGCCCCCTTTGTGGCTCTTCTTTCTGCCTGCCATGGAGGCAGGCCAGGCAACCCTCAATCTGGCCGGTGAGACACAGTACAAGGACAAGAAGGCACTTAAGATTATCTTTACGGCACGATCGAGCGGCATGCTGGCAAAGTTTATTGGAAAGAGCATAGAAGATTCCTACGAATTCACCACGGATCCCGAGACCTTCTGCACCTATCGCGTGTTCGAAAGCGAACGCGAGGGAAAGCGCATGCGCGACATCGAAGTCGTCTACCTGCCCGAAACCCGTCAGGTCCACATCAAGGAAGTCGATGTATCCGGATTGGTTCCCAGAGTGCTGCGAGACAAGGACTACGACGAAATACCGCCAAACGTGAAGGACCTTTTTTCAGCCTTGTATGCCTTGCGACAAACGGATCTTGCCGTCAATTCCTCGCGCCAGGTGTTGGTCGCTTTTAATGAGCGCGTCAAGGAAGTCGAGATACGTGTGGAAAAGAGCGAGCAGGTTCATACTCCCGCAGGTAACTACAGGGCTTGGCAACTGGACACGATTGCCGTCTTTGGCGGTCTGTTCAAGAATGGCGGCCAATTTCGCATCTGGTTATCAGCAGACAAGCGCAAAATGCCCGTCAAGTTTGAGGCCAAGATCAGCCTGGGAAAGGTCACGGGAAGCCTGATAGAGGCTCGCTTCATGGAAAACGGCGCTACAAATCGCCCTCTTGCAGGTCCCAACTTCGAATCAGCAACCTCGGGCAAAGCCGGAGGTTTTTTACCTGATCCGCCCAACGCGGTCAGTGTTTCACGCTAAATCCACGACCATGCCGGAGAGAGTTTGAGGGTTGAAAGAACTGGAGACAGCCATAAGCCGAATTTTGTTTCCCGGTTTTGCCGGGACGGCAATCATTCATCTGGTCTCTGGATCGCTCCAGAGATCTAGCGGTCCACCCAAAAGCACCGGACGGGCCGTCCTTCATCCCTTACGGGATCGCTTTTCTATTTGACCTTGCTCCGTGCGGGGTTTGCCCTGCCGTCACTGTTGCCAATGACGCGGTGCGCTCTTACCGCACCTTTTCACCCTTACCCTCAAAATCGAAGGCGGTATATTTTCTGTGGCACTTTCCGTAGGGTCGCCCCTCCCTCGCGTTACGAGGCGCACTGCCCTGTGGAGTTCGGACTTTCCTCGATTCTGAAATCAGAACCGCGATTGCCTGGCTGTCTCCAGCGACCTACATCTTACGATAAACAGACACAAATTGCACGATGGGACAGTACTTCGAAAATGAGACCGAGGGGCCAATCTCGTAAAGGCAGCACAGCAAATCGGGAGTCCCGCCTGACGTGCGCGTCCCGTCCGCGGCCTATCACCACCTACTTTGTCTTGCCACTGGCGGCAACTGGCTCCGGCTTTACCAGGCCGAGAAGTTGGCGCAGTAAGCCATCCAGCTCAAGAGCAATTTCATGATGTTCACGCACGAACTGTTTTGCAGCTTCCCTGCCCTGGCCAAGACGTTCGCTTTTGTACGAAAACCAGGATCCGCTCTTATCGATGAGCTTCCGGTCTACCGCAAGATCGACCAGGTCTCCTTCGTACGAGATCCCCTGGTTGTACAGCAGGTCAAATTCGGCCTCGCGAAACGGTGGCGCCAGCTTGTTTTTGACAATCTTGGCGCGCGTGCGGTTTCCTATCACCTGGTCGCCCTCTTTGATCGAACCTATACGCCGGATATCCACGCGAATCGAGGAGTAGAACTTGAGAGCACGGCCGCCACTCGTAGTTTCCGGATTGCCAAACATCACGCCGATCTTTTCTCGCATCTGGTTGATAAAGATCATGCATGTGTCTGATTTGGAAACGATCGCGGTCAGTTTTCGCAGTGCCTGAGACATCAGCCTGGCCTGCAACCCTGGTAGAGAGTCTCCCATTTCGCCTTCGAGCTCGGCTTTAGGAACGAGCGCGGCCACCGAATCGATTACAAGAATATCGATCGCACCGCTGCGAACGAGGACCTCTGCGATCTCCAGGGCCTGTTCGCCGCTGTCGGGTTGTGAAACGAGCAGATCGTCGGTGTTGACACCCAGCATCTTCGCATAGCTTGCATCCATGGCGTGCTCTGCGTCGATAAAGGCCGCAGCGCCGCCGACCTTCTGCGACTGTGCGATTGCATGAAGCGCCACGGTGGTCTTGCCGCTTGATTCCGGTCCGAAAATCTCGATCACGCGTCCTTTGGGAAATCCCCCGACGCCGAGGGCAGCGTCGAACGAGATCGAGCCGGTCGAAATCGCACGTACGCCCGAAGGATCAGTGCGGTCGCCGAGACGCATGATCGAACCCTTCCCGAACTGCTTTTCGATTTGCGTCAAAGCAACTTCTATTGCCTTGTTCTTGTTGGTACGATCGTCCGCCATTAGGCTTTTCCTTCCTTGTCTCGATAATCATAGAAGCCGCGGCCCGTCTTTCGTCCGAGCAGGCCGGCATCCACCATTTTGATCAGCAGCGGGCATGGCCGATACTTTGGATCGCCAAGCCCTTCATGCATTACGCGCAAGATGTCCAGGCACACATCCAGTCCAATGAAATCCGCCAATGTCAGAGGTCCCATGGGATGGTTCATGCCCAGCTTCATCACGGTATCGATGGCCTCGCGGGAAGCAACGCCCTCCATCAAGGCAAATACCGCCTCATTGATCATGGGAATGAGGACTCGATTGGAGACAAAACCTGGGAAGTCGTGCACCTCCACGGGCGTTTTTCCGAGTGCGGCCGCCAGTTCCATGATTTTTCGGCAGGTGGCATCGGATGTTTCCAAGCCTCGAATGATCTCCACGAGTTTCATAAGCGGGACCGGGTTCATAAAGTGCATCCCGATGAAACGATCAGGTCTCTTGGTGGCGGCAGCCAGTTTGGTGATTGATATGGACGAGGTGTTTGTGGCCAGGATAGCATCGCTTTCGCAGATAGCGTCCAGTTCCTGCAGGACCGCCCGCTTGATCGGAAAATTCTCATTCACAGCTTCGATGGCCAAATTACAAGTGGAGAATGCCGATAAACCCGTGGCCGGCGATATCCGGCTCAGGGTCGCATTGCGATCCGATACAGTGAGGCTTCCCTTCTGCACAAATCGATCCAGGCTCTTCTCAATTTTCTTGAGGGCGCGCTCAAGAAGATCCTGGCGAACGTCCGACAGGTGTACCAGATAGCCGGCTTGAGCAAAAACCTGGGCGATACCGCTTCCCATGGTACCAGACCCAACCACGCCGACGATTCCTATCTTTGCTGTTTCCATGATGCTTCTCCCAGGAGCTATGCTGTTTGAGTGGCAACCACTATATCTAACCCGCAATGGGTTCCGGTGAGCGAGAAATCTTACACCGCTGTCGATACCGTGCGCAACCATCGAGATGCAATCAGGTTGCAATCTCGCTTCATGCCCCCTAATATTTTGGGTGCTCCTCAAGGAGGGATCATGCCGGCTGACAACTCGACTCGAGAAAAGTGGGCGCTCATTCTGGGTGCGTCAAGCGGGTTTGGCGCGGCTGCCAGCCTTGCCTTGGCTCGCAGCGGTTACCATATTTTCGGCGTCCATCTCGATAGGCGCGCCACGATTGCAGGCGCCGAACGGGTGCTTGCCGACATTCATGGCATAAACAGGAAGGCTGTCTTTTTCAACGTCAATGCTGCCGATCCCGACAGGCGCGCCGAAGTCATCCAGCATTGCCGCGAGGAGATCGGAGAACAGTCTAGCGGTTGTAGCATCGAGGTTCTGCTGCACTCTCTGGCATTCGGCACGCTGAAGGCATACATCGCAACCGAAACGGACAAGATCATGCGCACGGCCGACATGAACATGACCCTCGACGTCATGGCGCACAGCCTGGTCTATTGGGTCCAGGATTTGCTCGCGGCAAAAATGCTGCGCGAAGGCGCCAAGATCTTCGCCATGACCAGCGCCGGCGGCCACCGCGTTTGGCAGGGCTATGGAGCCGTATCTGCCGCTAAAGCCGCCCTCGAGGCTCATGTTCGACAGTTGGCTGTTGAACTGGCGCCTTTTGGAATCAGCGCCAATGCACTGCGGGCTGGCGTGACCGATACGCCAGCGGCCCGCAAGATTCCCGGGAGCGACAGAATGTTTGCTCAGGCTCTCGCATTCAATCCCGGGAAGCGTCTGACGACCCCTGACGATGTTGCGCGGGTTCTTGTCGCGCTGGCATCCTGCGATTCGAACTGGCTGACAGGAAATGTTCTCGGCATCGACGGTGGCGAGGATTTGGCGGGATAGCCACTGCATTTCCCCTATGGCTTGAAGGAGGGATTAGGCAATGCGCCGCGTCCACCCCTTCTGCAATTCAGACAGTGGCAATACCCCGCCAGGGCGGCATGCGAGGTCCCGGGAGCGTGATCTCCATAAGCGCTAACATAAGCCGCTTTCCCTTCCTGGACCTGGACCTAGACTTCGACCTGGACTTGGACGTTCGTGTGTTCGACAGATTTTCGCGAGTTTCCTGCTTGCTCAGTCTACTTCGCGCTTGATAGTCCACCTCCACGTCGAGGTTTAGGTCCAAGTCCGATAGCGTGCATATCCTTACGCTTATGGACTCACGTCACTTTGGGGCTTAGCAGTGCCTGAATCACAGCTACCGCTGTATTGGCGGTTGACTGTCCGTTCCCTGCCTGATATCATTTTGGTTTTTTGAATGGAGATAGGTATGCCAATGCAATGTTACGCTTGCGCAAAAAGCCCCGTGTTCGGGCATACGATTTCACATGCGCACAACGTTCGCTCACGAAAGTTTTATCCTAATCTCCAGAGCATCCGCATTGTGGAAAAAGGCGCGGTCAAGCGTGTGCGCGTATGCACCCGCTGCATCAGATCCGGAAAAGTGACGAAGGCCTAGCGGCTTACTTCTATCGCGTGGCAGGATCCTCATCAAAAGGGGGCATTCCGATTTTCCATTCCCGACGTGGAACTGGAAAAGCGAAATGCCCCCTTTGTATGCTCAGGCGAGAGCAATAGCATCGATTTGAATCAAAACTCCCTTGGGAAGCCGGGACACCTCGACCGTTGCGCGTGCCGGCTTTGAGGTCCCTAGAAACTCAGCATACACCTCGTTGAACTTCTGAAATTCATCCATATTACTCAGGAATACAGTGGTTTTCACAACTTTGTCCAATCCACTGCCTCCCTCTGCCAGAATCGCGGAGAGGTTCGTCATCGCCTGTCGCGTTTGCATCGCAATATCCTTTCCGGATACAGAACCGGTTGCCGGATCAATCGGGATTTGACCGGAAACGAAGATCAGACCGTGGGCGCGAATTGCCTGCGAGTAAGGTCCAATCGGATCCGGGGCCTTCGGTGTCTTGATGATTTCTCGCATGAAGCTCTCCTTTGCATCGGTTTCAATCGCCAAAAGCAAAGCGTTATTGGTGAGTCTCTTCCGGTATCTTGGAAACGCGCGCCACATCTTCGATACTGCGAATGCTCTTCACCACCTTGATGATTTTCTGCAAGTGTTTGACGTCATTGATTTCCACTGTCAAATCGAGCATCCCCTTGCCTTCGCCCGTGCTCGAGCGTGAGTCCCTTATGTTGGTTTTAAGATTCGAGATTGCCGACGCAATCTCGGCGAGGATGCCCTGGCGGTCTTGGAAGGTTATTTCAAGCCGGACTGTGAAGAGTTCGTCGCCCGAAACATCGACCCATTCCACGTCCGTCATACGATCTGAGCCGAGAAAACTCACGAGATTCGTACAGTTCGTAGTGTGTACAGAAATCCCCTTGCCCCGTGTGATGTAGCCGACAATTTCATCCCCGCGAATAGGATTGCAGCACTTTGCACGGTACACGAGCAAGCCGCCCTCTCCTTTGACGGTTATCGCAGCCTCGCCTCTCCCGAGTACCTTTTTAACGACGGTGGCAATGGCGGACCGCTTCTCCTGCGTTTCAACGGGAGGGGCAAGATCAGGAAAGAGTGAAGCAAGGATCTGTCGCGGTGCGATCTTTCCGAAACCGACCGCAGGATACACATCTTCCACTCTTTGAATGCCGTGATCACCGAGCAGTTGAGAAAGTTCGGGCATCGCCAGGATCTTTTTCCAACTCGTTTTGAACCTTCGAGCTTGCTTTTCGAGCAATTTCTTTCCAAGCTCTGCGGCATCTTCCCTTTCCTTCTGATTAACCCAATGCCGAATTCGGTTACGCGCACGAGCCGTCTTTACGAAAGACAGCCAGTCCCGGTTTGGTCCCGCGTCCTTCGAGGTCAGAATCTCGACGATTTCGCCGTTCTTCAGCTTGTGCCTCAGGGGCATGATCCGGCTATTGACCTTGGCGCCTACGCACTGATGGCCCACTTGGGTGTGGATGGCGTACGCGAAGTCGACCGGAGTAGCGTCGCGCGGCAGTGTGATGACCTCTCCCATGGGCGTAAAGCAATAGACTTCGTCGGGATACAGATCGATTTTGAGGCTGCTGAGAAACTCGCGAGGATCACTGATCTCATTTTGGGAATCGATCAGTTGCCTAAGCCATTGAATCTGGTCCTCGCCTTCGACGACACCCAATTTCCCCTCTTTATATTTCCAGTGCGCCGCAATGCCGAACTCCGCGATTCTATGCATCTCCTGGGTGCGGATTTGAATTTCAAACGGCTGGCCGTTCTTGCCTACGACCGAGGTGTGCAGCGACTGATACAGGTTGGGACGGGGAATGGCAATATAGTCTTTGATCCGTCCGGGCACGGGTTTCCACAGATTGTGCAGAATTCCGAGGATCGTGTAGCAGTTCTTGACCGTGTCGGTGATGACTCGAATCGCAATGAAGTCGAAAACTTCATCGATGCTGATTTTCTGGATGCGCATCTTGTTATAGACCCCATAAATCCTCTTGATGCGGCTCTCCAGACGTGCCGGAATGTTGTACTCCGTCAGTTCGCTGGCGATTGCTTTCTTGGTTTCAGCCATGAAGTCCTGGCTGACCGCTCGACGCGCTTCGATTAGAGATACGGTGTTCTGATAAGCCACCGGATCGAGGAAGCTGAATGCCAGGTCTTCCAGTTCTCCGCGAATGAGCGCCATGCCAAGGCGGTGTGCCAAGGGCGCATAGATGTCGAGCGTCTCTCGTGATATGCGCTCGCGCCGCTCCGGGGGCAGATATTGCAGTGTCCGCATATTGTGGAGACGGTCCGCGAGCTTCACAAACAGCACCCGGATATCCCCAACCATGGCGAGCAGCATCTTCCGGAAATTTTCTGCCTGCTTTTCATGCCGGGAGCTAAAGTAAACCTGCGAGATTTTTGTGACTCCGTCTACAACCTGGTATACCTCATCTCCAAACTGCCGGCGCAGTTCTTCCGGAGACATCAGAGTGTCTTCAAGAACGTCGTGAAGGAGACCGGCAGTGACGGTCACTGCGTCCATCTTGAGTTCTGCGAGTATGTTTGCGACTTCCAAGGGATGCGTCAGATATGGCTCACCATTCATCCGCAATTGCCCTTTGTGGAACTTTGCGGATACGACGTATCCACGCTGAACCAACTCCAGAGCTTCGGGATGATAGCGCAGCACCTTCTCAGCAAGGTCCTCGAAGCGGATCATAAGCGTCTAGACCGTTCTAAGGAACTATTATAGAGGAAATGAAGGAGGTAGGGAATGGGGGTACGCCTGCCCTCCGAACGGGCTTTCATGGCGCACCCCGCATTACGTTTTGGGAAGCAGCACAACTTCCACGGCAAGCAGGATTCAATGGGATCAGGGCTATTTTCCGGGAGCCAGTTTCTTCGGTTTCTTGGCCTCCTCTTCCGCCGCCTTGAGGTGCATGGATAAGGCCTTCTGCGAAATGAGGTCCGCGTTACGGATCAACTCAGCTCTGGCCTTGGGATCCTTCTCAAACTTGGCCTTTTCTCTCCAGAGGAGATTCTCGTAATCCATTGCATCGAAGTAGTCAGGCCGGATTTTCAGGGCCTTATCGATGGAATCCAAACCCTCCTGGATATCGCTCAGCGTTTTCTCCTTATCCCCAGCCGCGAGAAACTCGACGTTTTCTCCTTGAATCCCGGTCTTCTTGTAGGAGTCATTGTAGTCGATTACGGCGACTCGATAGAGAGATTCTGCATTGGTTGGATCGATCGCCTGGATCTTACCGCACCACTTCTTCGATTCATCAGAATTCTCGAGCTGATAATAGAGACTGGCGATGCTCAGCATCGCGTCGATGTTTTTAGGTTCAGTGTCCAGGATGCTCTCGAATGTCTTGATGGCTTTGTTGGCCATCTCCGTGCTCTTCGGATCAGGCGAGCCCGGAACGAACTGTGAAGTATACGAGGTTGCCAGGTACATTTTGGCGACATTAAATTCGGGGTCGAGCGCAATCGACTCCTCGAACAGCTTAGCGGCCTCTTCGTACTTTTGCGCTGCGAACGCCTTGGTACCCTTGTTGAGTTTGTCGCGAGCTCGGAGCTTCGTGATAAAGCCACAGCCCGAAAGGGGTATCATCGCTGCGAGTGCAAAAATAACGAGCCACTTATTGTTGACCCTCATTATGGCCTCCAGACAATATCATTAATAGCGCGAAGCGGACCGACTGCTTGGCTATCGCAGTTCCGTGAGAAGCCCGACATCAAGCACACCGGCGCCTTTTGCGATATCGATGATCTTGACGACATCACCGTAAGGCAGCTTGGCACTCGCGCTGATGAACATGTTCTTATTTGCCCGGGCGCTATAAATATCGCG
>Ga0182021_10005264_pt1 | contig 15283 bp, 16 predicted proteins | sample 612E3MmetaG_FD_120493 | JGI IMG/M metagenome (GOLD analysis project Ga0182021, IMG submission 120493) | Permafrost microbial communities from Stordalen Mire, Sweden - 612E3M metaG (Illumina Assembly) | ecosystem: Environmental > Terrestrial > Soil > Wetlands > Permafrost | place: Sweden... | reverse complement strand
CGACGACCTCGTCACCCGCAAGATCGTTGCCGCTTCGACGCTGGCCAAATTCCGCTCCCTGGTCACGGTCGGCTGAGCGATGCTCCCCCGGCCGGCGTGGCTGGCAATCGGGGTCGCGGCGGCAGCGGCGGCCGGCACAGGGGCGGCGGGCGGGGCCGTGGCTGTGGCCGGCGTGGCTGTGGCCGGGGCGGCTGCGCCAACCGTGGCGGCCGCAGGTATCGCGGCCGGCATCGTCGCGGCCGCGTGCGGCTGCGAAGTGGCACGACGCCGCGCGTGGGCGGCGAGACTGGCCGTGGCCTCGCTCGGGGCGGCGATCGTGGCCGCTCGGCTGGCTGTGGGCGCGGTGGCGGGCGGCATCTCGCCCGGTACGGCGCCACTCCCCACCGGGACGGGCCCGTGGCAGGCGACGGTGGAGAGCGCCCGCGAGAGCAAGGGCCAACAGATCGCGACGCTCGCCGTCTCGGTGCGGCAAGCAGGCTCGGCGGCGGGCTCGACCGCGGGCGCCGCCGCGGGCGCGGGCTCGACCGCGGGCGCCGCCGCGGGCGCGGGCTCGGCCGCGAGCCCGGCGGTTACGTGCTCCGCCGTGGTGCCGGCCTTCCCGCGGCTGATCGCCGGCGACCGCGTGACGTGGTCCGGCCGCATCCGCCCGCTGGGCGGCAGCGACTACGAAGTCTGGCTCGCGGCCCAGGGCATCGCCGCCACATGCGAGCCGACCGTGCTCGCGGTCGTCGGCCACGACGACTCTCCGGCGGGGCGACTGGAGGGGCTTCGCCAGGCCTCGGGCGACTGGCTGCAACGGGTCCTGGCGGAGCCCGAAGGCGGCCTCGCCGCCGCCATCCTGATCGGGCTCCGAGACCGCGTCGACAAGGATGTAGCCGCGGATTTCACGACCGCCGGCGTAAGTCACATCGTCGCAATCTCGGGCTGGAACATCGCCATAGTGGCCGCGACCGTGGCAGCGCTGCTGGGCAGCCTGGTCGGCCGCCGGCGCCGGGCGGTCATCACGCTCGCCGCGATCGTGGCCTACACGCTCTTCGCCGGAGCGTCGCCGTCGGTGGTTCGAGCGGCCGTCATGGCGGCCGTGGCGCTGCTCGCCGTCGAGAGCGGGCGCGGATCGAGAGCGATGGTCGGGCTGGCATGGGCCGTCGCCGCGATGCTGGTCGTGGAGCCGAGCGCCGTCAGCGACGCCGGGTTCCAGCTTTCGGCGGCAGCCACAGCCGGACTGGTGGCATGGGCGACGCCACTCACTCGCAGGCTCGAGGCGGTCGCGCCGTGGCTACCAGGTCCCCTTGGCGAGAGCCTGGGCGTCTCCCTGGCGGCTCAGGCGGCCACGCTGCCGATCGCCCTCCTGACCTTCGGCCGACTGGCCCTGATAGCGCCGGCGGCAAACCTGGTCGCCGTCCCGATCGTTCCACCGGCCATGGCGGCGGGCGCACTGGCTTTCGTGGCAGGCGGGCTGGGCGCGCTCGGGGCGCCGTCCTGGCTATGCGGCCTTGTCGCGCTGCCGGCGTGGGCGCTGCTCGCGGCGCTGATCTGGGTGGTCCACCTGGCCGCCTCGGTGCCCGGCGCCAACGAGACGCTGGCTTTCCCGGCGAACGCCGTCGCCGCGGCCGCGGCCGGCCTCGCGCTGTGCCTGCTCCATCGACAGCTCCGCTCGTCTTCGTCGCGCAAACCGAACACTTCGACGGGCCAGCCCGACCCAGCGGCGCGTGCCGGACGCGCCGAAAAGCCGACCCGCCGGCCCAAGCATCGTCGCGTCCTGGTCGCGGCAGCATTCGTGGTCGCCCTGGCCGGCTGCGTGGTCTCATCGCGACCCGACGGCTCCGTCCACGTGATCGTGCTGGACGTCGGTCAGGGCGACGCGATTCTTCTCGAAGGCGACCGTGGCGGCCGAATCCTGGTCGACGGCGGCCCCGACGGCAGCGTCCTTCTGAACGTGCTGGATCGATATGTGCCTGCCTGGGATCGGCGGCTGGACGCGATCGTCCTGACGCACCCGCACGACGACCATGTCAGCGGCCTGGTGACCGTCGTCGACAAGTACCGCATCGGCCGGGCCTTCGAGTCGGGCTGGGCCGTGTCCACGCCCGCATACCGGGCCTGGCTGGATGCACTGGCCGCGCATGGCCTGCGGCCCGAACGACTGCGGACGGGCGACACGCTGCGACTCGACGACGCCACGCTGCACGTGCTCTGGCCCGACGACGGCACGGTCCGGCCGTCCTACCTGGACCCCGCCGCGACCGATAACCGAAAGACCAACGACGCTTCGATCGTCATGCTCGGCGAGTACGAGAACCGCCGCTTCCTGCTCACGGGCGACGCCGAGGACGACGTCGACCCCGTCCTGCTGGGGCGCGGGCTGCCGGCGGTCGACATGCTCAAGGTCGCCCACCATGGCAGCGCGACGGCCTCCTCGGACGCGATACTGGCGGCCCTTCGACCGGCCGTCGCGGCAGTTTCGGTCGGCGCCGGGAACACGTATGGGCATCCGGCGCCCGCGACGATGGCGCGGCTGCGAGCCCACGCCGGCACGGTCCTGCGGACCGATCAGGTCGGCACGGTCGAGACGACGCTGAACGCCGCGGGCGTGACCGTATCTTCTGCCCGCGTGGGTTTCGAGCGACGCCCGAGGGACGGGCGCCCCGCCCTCGCTGCCGCGGACGCCTCGACGCGACCCGGGCTCCTGTACGATTCGATCTATGTCAGTCCCCAGCCGTCTGGAAAGCGCGGCCCTGCTGCTCTCGCTCGAGCCGCCGGCCTGGTACCTCCGTCACTCGCGGGCCGTGGCCGAGACGGCAGGCTGGCTGGCGTTGCGGGCGGTCTCGGGTGGGCGCTCGCTCGATCGCCGCCTCGTGGAAGCGGCCGCTCTCCTCCATGACGTCGACAAGCTGCCGGCCGTGCGACCGTCGGTGGCAGACATGGCCCATGGCGCGGGTTCGGCCGAATGGCTCGCCCGGAGTGGCTATCCGGAGCTCGGCGAAGCGATCGTCGGCCATCCGGTGACACGTCTGGCGGATGGCCGCTGGTTCGACCGGTGGTTCGCCGGCGCCTCGAGTGAGGCCCTTATCGTCGCCTACGCCGACAAGCGAGCCGGGCAAAAACTGGAGTCGATGGCTGAGCGGTTCGCCTCCTGGGAGCACCGCTATCCCCCCGAAGTGCGCGCCGAGAAAGCTCGGGGCAGCTGGACACCGGAGACGCTGGCTGCCGTCCGACGGCGGGCCGAGGCGCTGGAGGCTCGGGTGTGCGATTTCCTCGGCATTGAGCCGTCGGACGTGCGACGCCTCGAGTGGAGCGGCCGCGCCCTGCGTCTGGCACGAGATGCCTGACGTGGCCGGTCCCACCGCGCCGCTCGGCTACTACTGGGGCGACGACTCCTACGGCGTCGCCCGCGGTCCCGACGTGATGGCCACTCGGCTGGCGGCGGGGGGCCCCTCGCTGGAACGACTCCGTCTTTCGGGCAGCTCGACGTCGGCCGCCGAGATCGCCGAAAGAGTGGCGACAGCCACGATGTTCGGCGGCGGGACGCTGGTGGTCATCGCCGAGCCGGGCCCACTCGTCGTGAACAAGCTGCTGGCGGCTCGCCTCGCGGCGGTGTTCGACGCCGTGGCTGACGGCAACGGCCTGGCGTTCCTGGATCTGGTCGATGGCACGGCCCGCCGCCCCGCCTCGCTCGAGGCGCTCCGAAACGCGGTGGCCGCCGCCGGCGGCGAAGTCCGCGAATTCAAGGCCCCCACCCGCGAAGGAATGGCGCGCTGGATCTCTGATCGCGCCGCGGAGCGCGGCATCCGCATCACCGCCCCTGCTGCCGCGCTGCTGGCCGAGCGCGTCGGCGCCAACGTTCGCGAACGCGACGTCGATCGCCGCCGCCAGGGCGAGCTGGCCGTGTCGGAGCTGGAGAAGCTGGCTCTCTACCGCCTCGACGGCCAGATTGGCCCCGAGGACGTCAAGGCGCTCGTCGCCGACGCGGTCCCGGGCTCGATGTGGGCCTTCCTCGACGCCGTCGGCATGCGCCGCGCGGGCGAGGCCGCCGAGCTTGCGGATCGCTTGGACGACGTCCCTGGCCCCGTCCTCGTCGTCCACCTGCATCGCCGTCTCCGCGAGCTGATCCAGATCGCGGACCTGCTCGCCGCCGGCACGCCCGCGGCCACTCTGGTGAGGGCGCTCAAGCTCAACCCATATCGCGCTGAGATGCTCGCCAATCAGGCGCGGACGTGGACGTTGCCTGAACTGGACGCCGCACTGGCGGGCCTGCTGGAGCTCGACGCCACGCTCAAGGGCCACGACGGTGGCGGCGAGCTACGCCGCGCCTCGACCGTCACCCTCTGGATCGCCGAACGGGTCCGCAAACCGGGCACGCGCTAACCGGACGCGGACCTCAGCGGACAGCGAATTACCGACGTCATTCGGCGCTCGACCAGGCCTGCTCTTGAACGCCCAGGTCGCTCTCGATGGCGAAGACGCAGCGGCCCTGGGCCAGATCGAGCAGCTCGATCAGCTCAGGATCGATGTAGAGCTGATGGCAGTCTTCGCAGAGGCCGCCCGGGATCCCGAAGCAGAGACGCTCGCTTCGGTCGGGCAGTCGGAACGTCGTGTCGAAGCGCGTGCTGACGAGGCGCCTTCCGCAGCGGGGGCAGCGTTCGCGGGCCCGTGACATCGCATTCGACCTCAGGCGCTGGCAACCGATCGGTCGCCTCGATGTCGGAGACTCTAGGGCCGGGCGTGGATAGGGCATATGACTCACTCGTACCGTCGGGTAGGTACTCGGGCGGTAGTCTGCTTGTAGGGGTCACAGGTGTGATTCGGCCCACTCCGAACGGATAGTGCGCCGCGTCAACAGCCCTGTGCCAGCGCGCACCGGGCTAATCCGAAGGCAGTACCCGCTCGGTCGGGTAGGCCACCGAAACGTCTGGGCATCTCCTGCTAGCCTTGCGCGATGGATCGCCGAAAGGTCGTGGGGATCGGACTGGGAGCCCTCTCTGGCGTGGCCTATGGGACCGGGCCGCTCTTCGCCAAGAGCGTCTATCACGCCGGGCTGGACTGGATAGCGCTTCTGGCGTGGCGCTTCTTCTTCGCGACCGTCATCAGCTGGCTGTGGCTGTTCGCCCAACCGAGAGCGCGCGCCGAACTCCGCCTGCTCGACCGCCGAACCACCGGGCGCCTGCTATTCACCGGCTCGACCTTCGTCCTTACGGCGAGCGTCTACTACGCCGCCGTCCAGCGCATCCCGACCTCGCTCCTGGCGCTCCTGATGTACGCCTACCCGGCCGTCGTCGCGGTGCTATCGATGAGGCTCGGCTACCCGTTCCGAGGCAGGCTCGCCTGGGCTTCTCTCGCGGTCGTGCTCCTCGGGGCGATCCTGACGATCGGGGGAATCGAGGCCGGCGTCGATGGGCTCGGCGTCGCCATTGGGGCGCTCTCGCCGCTGGCCTACGCGATCTACATCATCCTCGCGGCATGGATGGCCGGCGAGCGGCCGGGCCAGACCGCGGACATGCGATCGAAGGGCAAGGGCGCAGAGGTTTCGCCGCCCGTCGCCGGCGCGGTGATGATGACCGGTACCTGGCTGACGATGCTGGTCATTGCCGCCGCCGCGCGCGAGCCACTCGTTCCATGGGGGGTGCCGGCCGAGGCGTGGCCGGGCCTCTTCGGCATCGGACTGTTCGCGGCCGCGATCGCCATTCAGGCGTTCTACGCGTCCATGGCACGGATCGGGGCAGCGCAGGCGTCGCTGATGGCCACGGTGGAGCCGCTCGTGGTCATCGCCCTTGGCGTGGGGTTCCTGGGCGAGACGCTCGCCCCGATACAGATCCTCGGCGCCTTGCTAGTACTGGCCGGCGTGCTGCTGGCCCAGACTGCGACGCCGTCCGAATCGCGCCCGACTCTGCTCGAAGAGGTCTAGCCGTCGAGAGCTGACGGGCGGGTTGTCGGCCCGACTGTCCGACGGCCGAAAGCTCGACCGCTCCGCCTACTCGAGCCCGACGACCGAGCTTCTGCGCTCCAGGAGGATGACGTCCCGCCACCGCCCGGTCGAGTCACGGCCAATTCGTTCTCGCAGGCCGACCCGCCGAAAGCCGTACTTCTCGTGGAGTGCAAGGCTGGCGACGTTGTCGGCCATGACCCCGGCCTGGAGCGTCCAGATGCCGGCGACTTCCGACGCGGCAACGAGCGCGACCATCAGCGCGTCCCCGACCCCGCCGCCCCGCGCGCTCGCGGCCACGTATACGCTCAGCTCAGCCACGCCCGCGTAGACGGCCCGCGCCGAGTAGCGGCTCAGCGCGGCCCAGCCGACGATTGCCCCACTCCGATCGCGCGCCACCAGCCGGCAATCGGGCCGATGAGAGTGGTTCCAGCCCTCCCAATCGGGCGCCGCCAGCTCGAACGTGGCCAGGCCCGTGGCGATCCCTTCTTCGTAGATCGCCCGGACGGCAGGCCAGTCGTCCGTCGCCATTCCCTCGATCGTCACGGGGTTCATCGATCCAGTATCGAATCCCCGAACCCGCCGCGCATGGCGCCGGCGCGCCAATTGCAGGCGGACGGCTCACTTCTGCCGCCGCTTCGAGTAATCTCTAAGGGCGAGGCCAGCCCAAGCACACGACCTCGCCCCGGAGGGAGAAACCTCACGCATGGCGACCCTGTACCCGGAGGTCGAGCGGCTGCGGGTGGCCCGCGACCGCCTCGTCCGACTCCGCGCCAAGGTGGAGATGAGCCCGCCCGCGCCCGAAGACCTGCCGCGTTCGCGCGAATGGGTCGCTCGCGAGTCGCTCGCCCACGTCGACGAGATGCTGCCCTACTGGCTGGGCGAGATCGAGCGCATCCTCGCTGCCCAGATGGAGCCGGTTCCCTTCGGCCGGGCCCCGACCGATCTGATCAGGCTGCTGACCGTCGATCGCGACCGAAGCCTGCCTGTGTCCGAGCTGTACTTCCGCCTGGACTTCCACCTCGAGCGAGTGGTTAGGCGCCTGCTCGAGCTCGACGATCGGCAGTGCGCGCGCCGGGGTTCGCACAAGACCAAGGGCGAAATGACGATCAAACAGATCGCCGACGAGATGCTGGCCGATCACATCGAAGAGCACTGCAACCAGATGGCGGCCTCGCTGGAGTAACCGCGGTCGCGCGAGTCGGGCCCGCAGATCATCGCCCCCGGATCCGCCGGCCCTCTTCCTTGACGATCGCCCGCAGCATGAAGCCGACGTTGGCCGGGCGCTCGGCCAGGCGGCGCATGAAGTACGGATACCACTCGTGGCCGTACGGGACGTAGACCCGGACGGCGTAACCGCGCGCCACGAGCATCCGCTGCAGGTCGCGCCGCACGCCGTAGAGCATCTGGAACTCGAAGCGGTCACGGCCGATGCCTTGGCGCTCGGCGATGGCGATGGCCCGCGCGATCAGCCTGGGGTCGTGCGTGGCCAGGGCGTGGTATGAGCCGGACAGGAGCAGCCGCTCCATCAGCTTCGCGTAGTTGGCATCCACGGTCGCCTTGTTGACGTAGGCGACGCTGCGCGGCTCGTCATACGCGCCCTTGCACAGCCGAACGCGGCCGCCGGCCGCGAGGATTCGCTCGACGTCGGCTGAGCTCCGGCGCAGCGCCGCCTGGATCACGACGCCGGTCCGCTGGTACGCCTCGTGGGCCGCCTGCCAGATCGCGAGAGTGGCATCGGTCTGGGTGTGGTCCTCCATGTCGAAGCGGACGAAGCCGTCCACGGCCCGGGCCGCGTCCAGGATCCGCATCACGTTGGCGCTGCACAGCTCGCGGTCCAACTCCAGGCCCATCTGGGTCAACTTGACGCTGACGTTGGCGTCGAGGCCATGGGACGCCAGAGCTGGCAGAGTCGCGACGTAGCGATCGGCGGCGGCGGCGGCGAGCTCCGCCGAGCTGACCGACTCGCCCAGGACGTCGACGGTGGTTCGCAGCCCGGCACTCTTGAGAGACTCGATGGCGGGCAGTGCCGCCTCGAGAGTCTCCCCGGCGACGAAGCGGGCGACGACCGGCCGCGTCAGCGGGCTCCGCACGGCCATTCGGGCGAGCGACCGGCGGTGCGACAGCGAGATAAAGAGGGACCGCATCGTTCGTTGCGGCAGCACCCGAACCCTATCGGCGATGCTCATCGGATCGGCCTTCCTTGGAAGAGTCATCGGCCGCGTCGGCTCGGCGCGCGAAGTCGGCCACCTTCGCCGCCTCCTCGCGCTGGAACGTTTCGAGCCTGCCCCGGCGGTGGGCTTCCACCGCCGCCGCGATGACCTCTATCGGGGGCGAGCCGAGTGTCCGGCCGGCCGCGTCGCGGTAGATCCGGCAGGCCAGCGCGACCGGCAGGTCGGGCTGGGGAACGACATCCTCGCCCTGGATTCGGATCGTGGGCGAACCCTGGAAGCCGAGGAACTCGGCGTCCTCCTGGCTGGCGACGAAGATCAGCTGGATCGGCGTCTCGATGATCCCCTTGCGGAGGACGCTCTCCAGATCGCGCCGCGCCTGCTCCAGGTGCGGGCAGTCCTCGACGGCCAGTAGCTCAACGCGAAGGTCTGCCACGCGGCCAGCCTACATCGGCCCACGGAAAGCGTGCGGAGGCGTGAAGTCGCGTTGCCGTGCCAGGGTGGCGAGCTCCGCGAGCGGCGGGGCGGGGCGCGTTGGCCGCGGGCGGGGCGCCGGGGGGCCTCAGCCCACTAGCCGAGGGCCTCCGTGACGCGCAGCCAGGGACCGATCAAGATCTTGCGAGAGGCGCCGTCGAGGCGGCTGCCCAGAGCCATCGCCAGCGCGGCATCGACGATCGCCTCGCCGGCATCGTTCTTGATCTGCTGCCAGGTGATGTCGTTGCTGATTCGGTACGGAATGGTGTTCGAGCCGCGCGAGGCCCAGGCGAGGGCTCGATTGCGCACGCGGTCGATCTCCTTGCTCAAGCCATCTCGAGCGCCGACGGCTCGAACGGCTGTCCAGGCTTCCTCATGCGCCTCGCGGCTGGTCGATCGCCAGGCTGCCCGAAGGCCCAGCAGCTGACCCTCGTTCAGGTGGTCGAGCTGGTCGAAGAAGGCCGCCATCTCTTCCGTGTCGAGCAGATTCACACCGCTCCGTCGTCCCCACATCGGTCGATCCTCCCCCGTTCAGGCCTTCGCCTCGGGCATGCCTTCGACGGCCTGCAGGTGCCACGGGGCATTCGTGCCTCGGATCGCCCAGGTCATCGCCGCCGTGCGAGCCTCGTCCATCTCGGCGGTCAGCCGGTTCGCCGCGGCACAGGCGATGACCTGCGTCCATGCATCCTCGTGCGCCCGTACGTCCCGGGCTTCCCAGGAGGCGACGAGCTCGAGTATCTGGGCCTCGTTGAGGAAGCTCAACGAGGCCAGAAAGTCCCGCATCGATTCCACGGCGGAAGGGTCGATCGATTTCCTCGCGGGTTGGGTCGAGCGGTCCAGGTGCGCCTCCTTAGTCCTCGTCGATCTGCTCGAGTAGATGGCGCTTGAGGAATTCCAGGCAGCGCTTCCAGGCGTCGCGGCGGTTGTCGCGTTTCTGCCAGCCGTGCGGCTCCTCGTCGTACCAGTGGAGCTGGTAGAGCTTGCCCTCGATCTCGAGCGCCTCGACGATCTTCTCGGTCATCAGCGGCACGACGCGCTTGTCCTTGCGGCCATGCATGATCAGCAAGGGGGCCTCGATCCGCTCGACCCGATGGAGTGGCGAGCCGCGTCGGTACGCCTCGGCGGCCTCGGGGTCGTCGGGCCTGCCCATCATCCGCTCCAGGTCGATGCGGCCCAGACGATCTCCGTGGCGGTAGCTCTCGGCTATGTCCGAGTCGCCGTACAGGTCGATGCCGGCACGCCACAGGGACGGTTCCTCGGTCAGGACGCAGAGCGTCATGTAGCCGCCGTACGACGCGCCGTGGTGGGCCAGCCGGCCGTCGCACCAGGGCTGAGCGACGGCCCAGTGGGCCGCGTCGATGACGTCGAACGCGTCGGCGTGGCCCCACTCACCGCGGTTGGCCCAGCGGAAGTCGCGGCCATATCCGGTGGATCCGCGGAAGTCCACCGAAAGGAAAGCAATCCCGGCCTCGGCCACGAGCTGTCGGAACGGCAGCCAGTCGCGCAGGGCCTGGGAGGTTGGCCCGCCGTGCGAGTGGATCAGGCAGGGCACGCGAACCGCCTCCTCGCCGATGGCGTCGGACGGCAGGTAGAGGTTGCCCTCGATCCGCTCTCCGTCACGCGCCTCGAAGGCGATGCGCGTCCCGGTCGCGAAATGGGCCGTGTCCACGACCGTCGGCAGTGAATGCGTCAGCTGGCGAGGCTTTGCGCCCTGGGTAGCGGCCTCCGGAACGGGCAGCAGCCAGAGATCGTCGGGCGAGCGTTCGCTGCGTCCGATGGCCAGGATGGCAGTCGCGTCCGGCATCCAGCCGACGGTCATCCACACGCCGTCGAACGGATTCACGACGGCCATTCGCGGACCGGACCTGGAGGCGCCCGGCGCGGGCAGTTCGCCGATCAGCAGGTCGATGAGCCCATCGCGCATTTCCACGCAGGCGAAGAGCTTCCCGTCGGGCGACGGCACGGGCACGTATCCCCAGCCGCCGCTGGGCTCGCCGTGCTCGCGGTTGCCAGCAGTGAGAACAGCCCGCTCTTTGCCGTCGGCCGAGATGCGGACTACCTGGAACCAGCCGTCGCGGTCCGACACCACCAACAGGCCCGAGCCGTCCGGCAACCAGCGCGGCCCGGTCTCCCAGGCATCCTCGCCGGCGATCAGCCGTTCCTGGGCAGTGACCACGTCCACCAGGTGGATCTGCGAGGTGAGGAGGTCCGGCAGGCGCTGCGAGGCGACGGCGATCTGGCGGCCGTCTGGCGACCACACGAACTCGTCGACGTCGACGCCGGGCACTGTCAGCGGGATGGGCTCGGCGGAGCGGGGGCGAGTGGCCGGACGGCCGCGGCGCGGGACCGGCGCGTCCACCACCCACAGCTGATCCCAGCCGCGGCGCCGCGAGATGAACGCGATCTGGTGCCCGTCGGAACACCAGCGTGGGGCGCGGTTGCCGGCCGGGTGCTGGCTCACCGGAGCCTGATGCGCCCCTTCGACGTCGATCATCCAGATCGCCTCGTCGCGGACGAAGGCGATGCGGCGTCCGTCGGGCGACCACTGCGGATCCGAGGCCGACTTCTCGGTCGCGGTCAGCTGCTCGGGATAGCCGCCGCGCGACGCCATCAGGAAGATCTGGCGGGCACCGGCCGCCTCCGCGGTGAAGGCCACTCGACGGCCGTCCGGCGAAAGCCGGTACTCGCGGGGCGCCTCGATCGCGGCGGCCTGCTCGATGGTTAGACCGTCGCGCGATGGACGCCGGAGGCGGCCGTTCTCCTGGGCTCCGCGAGCAGCCTCGGCGACCGCGCGGGGGCCGAGAGTCCGGTTCTGCGAGGGTTCATCCTCCGGCGGATCGACGCGGCTCGTGGCGGGATCGCGGCTCGTGGCGGGATCGACGCGGCCGGTGGCGGGATCGCGGCTCGTGCTCCCGCGGGCGGGCACGGTCACCGCTTGCCCCACTCGAGACCGATCGGCAGATCCTCGTGCTCGCCGGGTTCGGGGGCGGGATCGACCCGCACGAACGTCTCGTGCCCGAACATCTGCGATAGCTGCTCCCGAACCTCCGGGTCTTCCCAACGCCGGCCTCGCATCTGGCTGTCGTGGCAAGCCAGCGCCGCGAGCTTGCGGTCGAGGACGTCGTCGATGGCCACGATCGTCGTGATCTCCTCGTCGGGACGAGCCAGCCGCTCGAACGCCTCCTGCTGGCGCCGGTCGTCCTCGGACGGCGGCGTCGTGTCACCGGAGCGGCGCCTCTCTTCCTCCATCGCCGCGCGCATGCCCGCGATGCGGGAGCGCGGCATGACCTGGTGATAGAGCGCGATCGGTCCGCCCGGTTCGGCGGCAGCCCGACGGTAGGCCTCAGTGGCGGTGGCCGAGCAGCGGACGTGGTCCGGGTGGCCGTAGATCCCGCCCGGGTCGAATGTCACAATCACCGCCGGCCGGAGCCGCCGGATGACCTCGACCATCCGCCCGACGACCTCTTCCGTGTCTGCCAGCGCCAGCGACCCTTCCGGTGCGCCCCAGCCCTCCATGCCCGAGTCGCGGTAGCCGAGGAAGATCGGCTCGGCGATCCCCATCTCTCTGCACGCGCAGCGCAACTCTTCGAGCCGGATCTCCGGATCGAGCGAATGATCAACGTCCATCTCGCCGGGCCGTCCGCCCTGGTCCCCGTTGGTGACGCACAGCACCCACACGGGATTGCCCGCGGCCGCGGCCAGGGCCATCAGCCCGCCGGCGCCGTAGCTCTCGTCGTCGGGATGGGGAAAGATCGACAGCAGGCCGCGCGGGCCGGCCGATCCAGTCGAGCCGGTGGACCCAGGCACGCTAGTGACCGAGCCGCCGCGCAGTCGACGTCTTCGAACGCGCGCCGTTCGAAGCCCGACCGTTCGTCGCGTCGCTCGCGCTTTCGTCGAGCCCCAAGTCCTGCTCGAGGTCCGCACCAAGTTCGAGGGTTCGCCGGTAGGAGGCCCAGACCGCCTCCGAAAGCACCGTCCGGAGCCGCCCGGACTCGAGCTCGTGGATCGCGGCAGCGCTGGTGCCGCCCGGCGAGGTGACCATGTTTCGCAGCACGGCGGGGTGTTGAGCGGTCGCTTTGGCGAAGGCCGTGCTCCCCTCGAGCGTTTCGATGACGAGGTCGTGGGCTATGTGGCGCGGGAAGCCGAGGTGGACGGCGGCGTCGATGAGCGCCTCCATGACCAGGAAGACATACGCCGGCCCGGTGCCGCTGACCGCGGTGGCCATCTCGACGAACTTCTCGTCTTCGACCTGCAGGTCCGTTCCGAGCGCCCGCAACAGAACGCGCGCCTGGGCGCACTGCTCCTCAGTCACCTGCGGCGTCGCGTACCAGACGGTGATGCCACGGCCGATCTGGGCGGGCGTGTTCGGCATGCTGCGGACGACTTCTCGATGCTCGAGCAGCGACGTGAGAACCCTGCACGTGGCCCCGGCGACGATCGAGACCACCAGCTGACTCGGCTTGAGATGGCCGCCCAGCTCGTGCCCGACTTTGGTCAGCGTCTGCGGTTTGACCGAGAGCAGGATCACGTCGGCGCCGTTGGCGGCCTCCAGGTTCGAGGCGACCATTCGAACGCCGTACTGGCTGGTCAGCTCCTCGCGCCGCTCGGGTCGTGGCTCGCTGCCGACGATCTGACCCGGACCGACTAGCTTGCCCCGGAGCAGCCCGGCGATGATCGACTCGGCCATGACGCCGGAGCCGATAGTGGCGACCGTTCGGTTCGAAAGGGGCGACATGCGGCGGAGTATAGGCGTCGCCGGGGGCTGGCGAGGGGTCGTCGCGCGAGAAATCGGCCATTCTGGGGCGATGCCAGGCCAGGCATCGAATGCCGGCTCGACCTGAGGGCGGACGCCGGCCGAGCCTCTTCAGCCGGATTCGGCGGCCTGGCAGGGCCCCCGGACAGACGAGAGCCGGTCGCTGGGATGAGGGGCGACCGGCTTCTTGTTCTCGTCTTGCCCTTGGAGGAAGGGAGGAGGCAAGTGGAATAATCCTGCGTCGCGCTGAAGTAATCCTGAAAGTAGAAGCGGCGGAGTCAGAAATCTGCGGCCGGCCTGAGGAAGCGCCCGCGAGTCAGCGGCGACGACCCGAACCCAGGACGAAGAACCGCTCAGTGGTGACGACTTCGATTTCCGAGAAACCGGCTCGTTCCAGCGCCGACGCAAGATCCGAGGGCTCGTAGAAAACCTTCCGAACGCGGAAGCTGGCGCCATCGTCGAGCCGCCGAACCTGGACGTCCTCCACGGGCGGTCGATGGTCCCGGGCGCCCGACTCCGGGTCCTGGCGCGAGTCGATGAAGGCGAACAGCCCGCCGGGAACGAGCCACCGAGCAACCAGCCCAAAGAACTCGTCAAGCCGATCGCGATCGACGTGGCTGATCCAAAAGCCCGCGAACAGACCATCGACCGACCGGTCAGGCTCGCGCCAGGCATCGCGTATCTGGAACTCCGCCGTGACGCCGGCCGCCGCCAACCGGGTCCGGGCTTTCTCGAGAGGCTCGGCCGAGGCATCGTAAAGGGTCAGCTGCCCATGCCTTGCCAGCAAGGGCGACCACCAGCCGGTGCCCGCAGCCAGCTCGACGATCTGGCCACGAAACCCTCGGCCGTCCAGCCACGCGGCAGCCACCTCGAGGTCTGAGCGCCAGCTTGCGTCGTTGGCCGGGCCATGCGAGTAGCGACCCCGGCGCAGGTACCAGTCGTCGTATTCGTCAGCCCGGGCCGCGTAATAGCGGATCATCTCCGACCCGATTTCCTCAGGGCGCCCGCCCGCAGCCATCTCCGCCCCTACTCCATCACTGGCGTCCAGCTGCCCGGAGGCGAGGTGTCGACGAATCCGTCGGGATCGAGGATCTCGGCCAGCATTCCAACGCCGTCGACGATCCGCGGGCCCGGTCGCTCGAAGTAGACCGGTTCGACGATAAAGATTCGACCGCGGCGAACCGCCTCCATGTCGTGCCAGAACTCCGGCAGTTGGGTCCGCGCAAACGCCCGCTTCGCGGCCGGGCGATGCATCCCCACCGGCGCCATCAGCAACATCTGCGGGTCCACGTCGCGGACCGTCTCCCAGTCGATCGGCGAGGCGGGATCGCCCTCGCGACCGAGCAGGTCCCAGCCGCCCGCGCGACGAATCTGCTCCGGAACCCAGCGACCGCTGGCGAAGGGCGGCTCCAGGCCCTGCAACATGACCACTCGCGGAGCCTGGATGCCCTCGTCCTGACGAACGATGACGTGCTGCTCCAGGTCGCCGAGCTCCTCGCGCAAAGCCTCGAGGAGCTCCATGGCATCGTCCTCGGCCTCGACCATCGCCCCGATCGTCGTGATCGAGTGGAAGATGCCCTCCACGCTGACCGGATCCAGAGAGATGATGACCGGCTCGCCGGCCGACTCCCCCATCACCTCGCGGACCTGGCGACTGCCGATGCCGGAGCCGGCGCTGCCGTCGCGGAGGATCACGAGATCCGGTTGCGCGGCGCGCAGTGCGTCCACGTCCAGCTCGCTCGGACCCACCTCGTTGTCCACGAACACATGCGGGCCCGGCGTTCGGTCGCCAGCGGGGCGCGACCGCGTGACCACCGCCACTCCCTCGATCTCCGGCGGGTAGTCGCAGCAGTGGCTGACGCCGACCAGCTCGTCGCGCAGCCCCAGGGCGCAGACGATCTCAGTGGCTGAAGGCAGAAGCGAGACGATTCGCATCGAACAAGTCTAGCCGCAGCGACTTACCGG
>Ga0182021_10005263_pt1 | contig 15285 bp, 15 predicted proteins | sample 612E3MmetaG_FD_120493 | JGI IMG/M metagenome (GOLD analysis project Ga0182021, IMG submission 120493) | Permafrost microbial communities from Stordalen Mire, Sweden - 612E3M metaG (Illumina Assembly) | ecosystem: Environmental > Terrestrial > Soil > Wetlands > Permafrost | place: Sweden... | reverse complement strand
TTACGGTTATATAAATGAGGAAGCCATAGATACTATCAGCACGGAGATGGAGATACCATCGGCGCGTATCTGGGGTATAGTGACTTTTTATCATTACTTTACTTTGATACCGAGAGGGAAATACATAATATCTGTTTGTCTCGGAACTGCCTGTTATGTAAAGGGTTCAAAGCGGGTGCTAAACAAACTTAAAGAAATACTAGGCACCGAACTCAATGAAACAACTCCGGACGGTTTGTTTACAATAGAGGCAAAATACTGTCTTGGCTGCTGCGGGTTGGCGCCGGTAATGATGATAAATGGCAAAGTCTATGAAAAACTGACGACAAAGAAGATAGCTGCGATTATTCAGGAATTAAGGGCTGAAAGCAGTTTGGATTTTTCCGCCGTGGCAAACTAATGGATGTTATTTTAAATGCTGCATATTTTTTAGCAAAAATATGCAGCATTTATGTAGTAACATTGACAATATGCCAATGTAGAAATATGCGCCATTTATGTATCAGGATTTTTTATTTTTACTAAAATTTTTATAATTTTTATTTTTATCTATATGCAGTATTTTTTTAAACAGAATTTAACAGTTCGCTTTCTTTAATATTGGTGTAGTTTTAAATAAATTTTTACAGTTTTATTTGTCGCTATTGTTACATCTTTTATATAAAATATTGCAGTTTTTATTTGTTTAAATTTTAATAATCTAGTATCTTAATAAAAGTTTAATTTTACAGGAGGTATATCCAAATGAGTGGAAAAAAGATTCTTATTATTGATGATGACCCGGATTTTGTAGATTCGATCAGGGCGGTCCTTGAGGCAAGAGGCTATAAGGTGGAATCTGCTCCGGATGGAACAGAAGGTTTCAAAAAAGCAAAGGAAATAATTCCGAACCTTATAATTCTTGATGTTATGATGACAAAGAACACCGAAGGTTTTGAAGTTAGCAGAGAATTCCAGAAAGATGAAGATTTAAAATCAGTCCCGATAATAATGATTACCGGCATCAGGGAACAAATGAACCTGGCTTTCGGATTTGAGCCTGATGGCACATGGCTTCCTGTTAAAGCTGTCCTTGAAAAAACAATTAAACCTGACCAGCTTCTGGCAAAAGTCGCAGAGTTTATAAATTAGTTATAAGTTAATGGTGCAATTGATTTTATAAATTAAATGGATTTTTATTTATAACCAATCTCTATCATAATATTTATAATTTAAGAAGGGAGCCCAATGCTTTATAAAGTTCTGGACAAGAATAATTATAAGGATTTCTTATCCGGCCTTATTAAAAACTATAATGTGACAGGGCCAAAAAAAATAAATAAAGTTCTGCACGATTTTGTACCGGTTAAAAATTTTGAAGAAATCGATCTCGGATATGTAAAGACAACACTTCCTCCTGCCAAAAAAATCTTATTTCCATCAAAAGAAGGGCTTATAAGTTATACTACAGATAATATTAAGATTGAATCTCTAAACACGAGTGAAGAAAAAATACTTTTTGGTATAAATGCCTGGGATTTGAATGGAATGAATTTTCTTGACAGGATATTCACAACCGATTTTATTGACGATAATTATGTGGGAAAAAGGGAAAAACTGATTGTCATAGGAATGGACACTACTCCTTCTGAAACTAATTTTGCCGCTAAGATGGGCGCAGAATATGTCAACTCCGGGTTTGATCTTTTTATGACAGACATTGGGAGCAAATATTTTATAAGAGTTGCCACTTCGAAAGGAATGGAGCTTTTGTCAAAATATGCAAAGGTAAGTGAGGCCCTGACAGCAGATTTTAATGCTTACGATAAATTCAAAGAATCCTACCAAAGCAAGTTTAAAGTTTCGCCGGATGTCCGGAACTTTCATGAAGATTTCGAAATCGCATACGGCAAGAATGAGCTCTGGGACAGGCTTTCAAAAAACTGTTTTTCATGCGGTTCATGCAATCTTGTCTGCCCTACCTGTTTTTGTTTTAACGTAAAAGATGATATGAAAATCGATTTAAAGACAGGAATCAAATCACGTGAATGGGATTCCTGTATGATACCGGATTACGGTCTAGTTGCAGGGGGCCATAATTTCAGGCCAGCAAAGTCAAACAGGTTAAAGCAGCGTTACAGATGCAAACTTAAAACATTTGTAGATAAATTCGGCGCATATTCTTGCGTCGGATGCGGAAGATGTGTTGAGGCATGCCTTGCTAAAATAAATATTTGTGAAGATATTAATGCAGTAAAGGAAGAGGTGAGTTTGTAAAAATGGTACTTGAAATGGCTGAAAAAACAAAAAGACATCCCTTATATGTTCCTGATATAGCCACTATTACAGAAACAGAAAATCTCACCACGACTGAAAAAAAATTCGTTATACGGTTTGACGACAAAGAAAAAAGAGACAGTTTTAGTTTTTTACCGGGACAGTTTTTAGAAGTCACTGTTTTTGGAATAGGTGAGGCTCCATTTTCAATTCCTTCATCTCCAAACCTGAAGGGATCTTTTGAATTATGCGTAAGGAATATAGGAAGTGTCTCAGGCGCAATGCACAAATTACCTGTGGGAGCCAAAATAGGGATAAGAGGCCCCTTTGGAAAAGGTTATTTTCCATATGAAAAAATGAAGGGAAATAATGTAGTTATAATTGCAGGCGGATTAGGGCTTGCTCCGGTAAGGTCACTTATTAAACTTATTCTTGAGGACAGGAAAAGCTATAAAGGGCTTACATTGATTTACGGCTGCGTAGAGCCAAACCTTTTACTTTATAAAGATGAAGTAAAAGAATTAAAGAAAAGGGATGATATTGACGTTATGCTGACTGTTGACAGGCCTGATGCGAGCTGGAAGGAATCAGTCGGTGTCTGCACCAATCTTATCCCGGGACTTAAATATCTTCCTGAAGACACTTATGCGGTTGTCTGCGGCCCGCCGATAATGTACCGGTTTGTAATGATTGAACTTGAGGAAAAGAAATATAAGCCGGAAAATATCTTTCTTGATATGGAAAGAAGGATGGAATGCGGAGTCGGCAAATGCAACCACTGCCACATTGGAGATAAATTATGCTGTGTTGACGGCCCGATATTCAGTTTATGGGAAATTAAGAACTTAAAGGAGGCATTATAAATGAGTAAGCCAAAAGTTGGAGTATTTGGTCTGACCGGCTGCGGCGGCTGCCAGCTTGAAATACTAAACCTTGAAGATCAGCTGATAGATTTTATTAGTGCTGTTGACATTGTTAATTTTACAGAGGCCATTTCTGAGCAAAGTGATACATATGAGGTAGCTTTGATCGAAGGCTCTGTTTCAACAACGCATGATATTGAAAGGCTTGAACATATTGGTAAAATAGCAAAAATCATCATTGCGGTTGGAGCCTGTTCAGGCACGGGGGGACTAAACTGCTTAAAGAACCTGTATGGCACAGAAAAAGCCAAAGAGCTTGTTTATGGTGATAAAAAAGGCTGGATAGAAGCAATAGATACAAAACCGATAAGCGAATATGTAAAAGTGGATTATTATGCAAGGGGATGCCCTCCCACAAGGTCTGAAATAGTGGATATTGTCAGTGCACTGATAATGGGAAAAGTTCCTGAAATACCAAGCTATCCGGTTTGTGTGGAGTGCAAGAGGCTCGGAAATACCTGCCTTTATGAATTCGGGATAAAGTGTATGGGGCCAGTTGCAAGAGCAGGATGCAATGCAAGATGTCCAAGTGTAAAATCCAGCTGTGTTGCTTGCCGAGGGTCTATTGATGATCCTAATGTAAATGCCCAGAAAGACCTGTTATCCCAATATGGCCTTACAGTTGAAGACATTATGGAGGGCTTTAACCTTTACAATGCATGTGTAAAAATAGTACAAAAATCTAAATAATTATTTTTTGGAGGTCAATGATATGGCGACAAATTTAAATATAGAAGTTACACCGCTGCCGAGGGTTGAGGGACACGGAGACCTGGTTCTAGATGTAAAGAATAAAAAAATAGAAAAACTCCAGATGAGGATACCTGAATCACCACGATTTTTTGAAGCAATGCTTGTCGGCAGGAATTATATGGAGCCGTCTCATATAACTTCAAGGATCTGCGGGATATGTTCAGTTGCCCATACCTTTACATCAACTCAGGCGACTGAAAATGCTTTTGGTGTAAAACTGAATAAACAGATAATAAAGCTGCGAAAACTGGTAAATCACGGAGAATATATTCAGAGCAACAGCCTTCACGTATTTTTCCTGGCTGCACCGGATTTTCTTGGTATTGGCAGTGTTTTGCCTCTGCTTGAAACAAATCCTGCGGTTGTAAATATTGCTGTAAAAGTAAAAAAGATTGGCAATGAAATAGTAAGGATAATCTGCGGCAGGGCAGTTCATCCGCTTACCACTGTAGTTGGAGGTTTTACAAAACTTCCTACAGAAGAGGGGCTTCTGAAATTAAGGGAAATGCTTGTCTCGCTTTATCCGGATGTGGAGACTTCTGTTTCCGTATTAAAGACCTTAAAGATCCCTGATTTTGAGAGGGAAACAGAATATATTTGCCTGAGAAACAATGAAGACTATGCGCTTTACGATGGTGACATCGTATCTTCTGACGGGTGGACAATAAAACCGATAGATTATCTCTCCAGGATTAAAGAAAAAGTGGTAAAACATTCCACCGGAAAACATTGCACCGCTTCACGGGATTCATATATGGTAGGAGCGCTTTCAAGAGTCAATAACAATTATTCCCAGCTTTCTGACAATGCAAAGACTTATGCCCAGGAGCTTGGTTTAAAAATTCCTTGTTATAATACTTATATGATCAGCATCGCCCAGTTTGTGGAAATCGTCCATTGTGTTGATGACAGCATCAGGCTTATTGATGAAATCCTTGCATTCGGTCTTGATGAGGACAAATTTATGGTCCCTGTGAAAGTAAAAGCCGGCAGGGGAGTAGGGGCTGTAGAAGCGCCGCGCGGCCTTTTGATACATGACTATACTTACGATGAAGCAGGTAAAGTCACTAAAGCAAATCTCATCATACCAACAAACATGAATTATGCTAACATTGAACTGGATCTGGCGCAGCTCGTACCGGCGATAATGGAGAAGACGGAAGATGAAATAAGGCTTGCTTGTGAGATGCTTATAAGGGCATATGATCCCTGTATATCATGCTCGACTCATATGCTGAATGTTGAGTTTGTGAATAAATAGGATAATCTAAAAAGCCAAAATTTTTCCAGAATAATGAGAATAATGAGATTTCTTGAAATACAGTATTTTTAGAAGATTTTTTGCCTTGATTATATGAGAGTTGGTTCCATGGTAAAACAAAGCAAAAATACAATTACAGATATTGGTAAAGCAGATATAGAAGAAGTATCGCCGCTGATAATGCCTGAAGAAGCTTTTGAGGGCGATTATATAATAGCTACCTATTTTTATTCTTCCAGGGTTGCAGGAGAAGATGTATACGAGAAAGCCCAATCATTTGCTGTAGGGCAGACAATCGGGACATGGGTGCCCATACCTGGTATTACCCCGCAGATGAAGAAGCAATATGGAGGCAAACTTGTAAGTATTTATGACATACCTCCTGCGGAACTTACCACAGATGAACCGGAGCTTAGTTCCCATATTATCCAGATAGCATTTCCGGATGAAAATTTTTCACCCCAGTTTCCCATGATGTTTACCACTCTTATGGGTAATGATGTATCTACTTCTGCACAGGTAAAGCTTATAGACATCAAGTTTTCCGGGAAATATTTAAAAGCTTTTAAAGGGCCCCGGTTCGGAATCGATGGCATTTACAACTATCTTGGCATTCAAAAAAGAAGGCCCATAGTCCTTAATATGATAAAGCCCTGTCTGGGCTACAGTCCTTCAGAAGGCGCCAAAATATTTAGAGAAATAGCTCTTGGAGGAGTTGATATTATAAAAGATGACGAATTGCTTGCAGATACCTCCTATAGTTCGATAGTTGACAGGGTAAAAGCATATAATGGCGCGGCAAAAGAAGTAAAAGTCATTACTGGACATAAGACAGTTTATTGTGTCAACATAACAGACAGGCTTGACAAATGCCTTGAAAACGCCTTCAGGGCAATTGACGCAGGCGCTGAGATGTTAATGATAAACTTTATAGCCTCAGGCCTTTCAACCTTACAGGCCTTGTCTGAAGACAGCAGGGTAAACATTCCGGTTGTAGGGCATTATGCAAGCGCTGGCTCTATTACAGAATCCTGCAATACAGGTATTTCCACACCCCTTATTCTAGGAAAACTGGCAAGAATGGCAGGAGCTGATATAGTTTTATTCAGCTCGCCTTACAGCTCTTACCCATTTCTTAAAAGAAGGTATAAGCAAATTGCCGATATGCACAAGCTCGCATTGGGGAATCTTCAAACAACAATGCCGGCAATTGGCGGGGGAGTCCATCCAGGCAGCGCTGAAAAAATAGTAAAAGATCTAGGCAAAGAGATCATATTGGCAGTCGGCGGAGCAATACTCGGACATCCAAACGGTCCGGCTGAGGGCGCAAAGGCAATGATGCAGGCAGCTGAGACCCTGGGCCAGGGAATAAGCTTGTATGAAATTGCCAGGAAAAAAGGATATGAGTCATTAAAGATATCCCTGGATAAGTGGGGATAAACTTCAGAAGAAATCCACCAGTGTTTTTTTAATTTCTTTTACCGACTGGTAATCATCAAGCCTTTCTTTGAAGCTTTTATCTATCTGCATCATGTTTTTAATTTTTGTAGGGAAACTGTCTTCAAGTACATAAATAAAATCGCTGATAGAAGCCGCTTCTTCAATATCATGCGTTACAAAAACCACTGTTCTTTTGTCCGCCTCCCAGAGAGCCATAAATGAATGCAGCAGGTTCTTCTTTAATTTGGCATCCAGACTTTTAAAAGGTTCATCCATTAGCAGTATTTCAGAGGGATAGGCAAATGCCCTGGCAATTGACACTCTCTGCTGCATACCGCCGCTTAGCTTATTAGGATAATAATCCCTGTATTCATATAGACCGACAATTTCAAGGTAGTTTTTTACCCTTGGCTTCAACTCTTTTTCTTTATAGAAGTCCTTTAATACAAAATTGATATTTTCATAAACTGTTTTCCAGTATAAAAGTCTGGGCTCCTGGAATATATATGAAAAGTCCTTATCTTTAAAATCTGAAATATCACCGCTGTCCGGTTCAGTGATACCGCTGATTATGTTTAAAAGAGTTGTTTTCCCGATGCCGGAAGGTCCAAGGATGCAGGTGATCTTATTTTCCCGGACATCCATGTTAAGCCCGTTGAAAATCTGGATTTTTGGATAACTCTTGTATAAATTTTTAATAGCCAGCGTCATATTCTCTTTTCCATTTCAAAGATTTTTTCTCAATGAGCCTTATAAGCCTTTCAAACAAATACCCTATAAGTATTGCAATTATGGTCCATGCAAAGACGTCATTAATATTAAGATATATTTTTGAATTCTGAAGGCTGCTTCCTATGGCATATTTGGGCTGGCTTAATACTTCTGCAGCTATGACAACTTTCCATCCTATTCCAAATGCAGTGGAAATTGCCGCTGTTAAAAATGGTATAATAGAAGGCAAATAAATTTCTTTTATAACCCTTGTTCTTTTTATCCCGTATATTTTTGCCATCTCCAGCAGCTTAGGATCAATATTTTTAATACCTTCTATTACATTTGTGCATATAATGGGAAAAGACATCAGGAAGCTTGCAAATATGGGCACGTTGTTTGCTTTAAACCATATCAATGCAATCAGTATTATTGTCATTACGGGAGTCGAACGGATAATTACAAGGAAAGGCTCAAAGATCTTATTAAATACCCTGTTAAAACCCGCGGCAAAACCCACCACCAGTCCAAGAACAAATGACAGTGCAAAACCTATGAGGCCCCGCTCAAGGGAAAAAAGGATGATAATAAAAAAATCCCGGGTCTTTATGAGGTTAAAAAGGCTGATAAGGGTGCTTTCAGGGGATGGGATTATGATTGCAGAATTTACTATAACAGATATTATTTTCCATATAACAAGCAGTAAAGTAAAAGATAAAACAGTGTAAAGTCTGTCTTTTTTAGTAATAGAAATTTTCATCAGGCATTTTTCCTCCCACATCTTCAGGGGAAAATCCCAGTATGGTATTGATGTAGTTTTTAATGATTTCTTTTGAGTCGTCGAGGGTTGTAAAACGTATATTGCATCTTGGTATTGCTTCTTCTGCTGTGGCGGCATCCATCCCTATTTTAAACTCCTCAACCAGTAATGAGGCATCTTTGATATTTCCGGTGGCCCAAATGGTGCTCTGTTGATACTGCTTTAAAAACTCATCGACGATTTCTCTATGCTTGTCTGCAAAATCCCCGTTAACAACAACACATGACATCGGCATCGGGTCACCGTTGCCTGCTTTTTCCCATTGTTGTTCTATATCGAATGCAATTGTTACTTTAGGATTCTTTTTTGTAACCATTGTCACAAAAGGTTCCGGAAGTATTGCAATATCTGCTTTACCGGCAATCATAAGCTGGGAAAGCTCTACCTGCTCAACGGTATAATCAAGTGTAACATCGCTCAGCGCATTAAGGCCGTTTTTTTCAAGCAGGTAGCGTAACGCTACATCAGGGGTTGAACCTTTTGAAATCACATTGATTTTTTTACCTTTTAAATCATCCCAGGTTTTAATATCCGAAGTCTGCTGCAGAAGATACAAGACTCCATAGCCCGTAATGGCTGCAATCCTGTAACCGGAGCCTTTGTTGTAAAGTTTGGCTGCAACATTAGTAGGCAGGGCAGCAATCTGGACCTCATTGGAAAGAATTTTTGAAACCATAATTTCGGGGCTTGGAACAATTTCATAGCTTGAGCTGACATTGTTTCCAAGGAAAGGATTCTCTTTGTGAAGCTTCAGCATGCCAATGGAAGTAGGGCCTTTAAGGGAAGCAATCTTTATATTTACTGCAGCATTGGTATCCGATGATTTCTGGCTTTCGTCATCTGTAGTATTTGTGCTGCTTTTAATGCATCCTGTAAAAGATAAAACGGCAAGTATAAGAGCTATGCAAAATATTGTTAAAATAATTTTTTTCATTTTTTTCCTGACTGGACTTGAATTACCATTTGCCGGTTTTTATATAATCGTCCATTGCTATGGCAGCTGTTCTGCCGGCGCCCATCGCAAGTATTACTGTAGCTGTGCCAGTGACTATATCTCCTCCAGCAAAAACACCTTTTTTGCTTGTTTTGCCAGATTCATCTGCCGCAATATTTCCACGCTTGTTTAACATTATATCAGAAGATGTTTGCATGAGCACAGGATTTGGGCCCTGGCCTATTGCAATTACCACGATATCAGTATCAATCTCATATTCAGAATCCTTAATAGGAACCGGCCTCCTGCGCCCTGAATCGTCGGGTTCGCCCAGCTCCATCCTGATGCATTTTACTTTTTTGACCCATCCTTTTTCTCCAAGCAATTGAACCGGATTTGTCAAAAATACCATTTCAATGCCTTCTTCAATTGCATGGTGTATTTCTTCAATCCTGCCCGGCATTTCAACTTCACTTCTCCTGTAGATTATGTATACTTTTTTGGCTCCAAGCCTTTTAGCAGTCCTCGCAGAGTCCAGGGCAACATTGCCGCCGCCAACAACAGAAACTATATTGCCCTTTATAACAGGGGTGTCCCATTTTGGGAAAAGATATGCTTTCATCAGGTTTACCCTGGTAAGGTATTCATTTGCGGAATATACGCCATTAAAGTTTTCACCTGGAATTCCCATGAAATAGGGAAGTCCTGCGCCTGTTCCTACAAATATGCTTTTATAGCCGCTGTCAAGCAGCTCATCTATTGTATAAGTCTTTCCAACTATCATATTAAGCTTTAAGTCAACTCCCAGGCTTTTAACAAAATCAACCTCCTGCTGCACAATAGCCTTAGGAAGCCTGAATTCGGGAATGCCGTATACAAGGACTCCTCCCGCACGATGAAGGGCTTCAAAGATCGTTACTGCATATCCAAGCCTTGCAAGTTCACCAGCACAGGTAAGCCCGGCCGGTCCGGAGCCTATTACGGCTGTTTTTATTTTTTCCTTGCCGGTATTTATTCTTTCTTCATGCTTACTTTCCAAGGATGTAATGCCGTATTGCTTTTCTTTTTCACTGTCAGCGACAAATCTTTCAAGCTTTCCTATTGCAACAGGGTCATCTTTTATTCCAAGTATGCAAACCTTCTCGCACTGGTCCTCCTGGGGGCATACCCTTCCGCAGACACCGGGCAGCGCATTTTTTTCCCTGATTTTTTCAAGAGCCTTTTTGTATTCTTTTTCATTGATCAGGGCAATAAAGCCCTTAATATCGATTTCAACCGGGCACCCGTCTATGCACCTGGGTTTTTTACACATAAGGCACCTGGAGCTTTCAGTTAAGGCTTCTTCCTCGGTATAGCCCAACTCTACTTCATTAAAGTTATTTATTCTTACCTCAGGCTTCTGCTGTGCTATTTTGATTCTTGGTATTTTGATTTTTTTTGGTTTTTTTTCGTTTGTCATATCATCTTGCATTTATGTTTCTCCGTATATTCTTTAAAAGCCACATTTTCCTGTTCACAATAAATATTAAGCCTGTCCAAAAGCAGGCCGAAATCAACAAGGTGCCCGTCAAATTCCGGTCCATCCACGCAGGCAAATTTTGTTTTTCCGTCGACTTCGACTCTGCATGAGCCGCACATTCCGGTACCGTCAACCATTATAGGATTTAAAGACACGATAGTATGGATATCGTATGGCTTTGTTACTTCACATACAGCTTTCATCATTAAAGCCGGCCCTATTGCAATCACTCGTGAAAATTTTCTTTCCGGGTTGTTTTTAAGATAGTCAGAAAAAAAACCTGAGACAAAACCTTTGTAACCGAGGCTTCCATCATCCGTGCAGATATAAAATTCATTGCTGTTTTCTTTTATTATATCCTCGAAAATAAGTCCGTCAGCATTTTTTGCGCCAAGAATGGAAATCACATAATTACCGGCTCTTTTCATTGCTTTTATTATCGGCAGGGTTGGCGCTATACCGACGCCTCCGCCAATAATTGCCACTGTACCGAAATTTTCTATCTCTGTATTTTTTCCCAGGGGGCCGGCAACGTCGCATAAGACATCGCCCACATTTAAGTCTGCCAGCAGGTGGGTTGATTTTCCCCTTTTAAGAATAGCCAAGTTGATTGTCCCTCCAGCCTTATCACTGTCAGCTATTGTCAAAGGGATCCTTTCGCCGGTTTCAGTTGCTCTAACAACGATAAACTGTCCTGCCAGCGCTTTTACGGCAATTATATCGTTATATACTTCAAGGCTGGTGATATCTTTTGACAGTATTGATTTTTTAATAATTTTATTAAAATTATTCAATATAGCCCCTTTTTATACTTTCTGTGTTATATTTAAAAACTATAAAATTTAATTAAAAAATGCATAAAAACGCTGGAAAAAAAGTATACACATTTAAATGTAAAAAACAATAAAATTTCAGTAAATTAAGGCTTTTAATGAACGGATATTAGGGGCCAAAGCCTTAAATGTAATTCTTTTCATTATTGTTTTGTGTCTTGAAAATAATGGCTTAAAAAAATGAATGAAACAGAAACGAACATTCCAAACTGCAGCATTATAAAAATAATAGGGTTTGGAAATATTTTTATGGGGGATGACGGCATAGGCGTACGTGTAATTGAAGAATTGCAGCTGCAGCAGGTATTTAAGGACAATGAAAACATTGAGCTTATTGACGGCGGGACCTCCGGGATCGACCTTGTTTTTATGCTTCAGGACGCAGCCAGGGCTATTATTATTGATGCTGTTGATGCCGGCCAGGAAACCGGCCAGATTGTGGTTTTTTCACTGCATGAGATAGTGGAATTTAAAAAAAAGATCTTTAAAAGTTATTCGCTTCACGGCATTGACCTTGCTGAGGCATTTGAGCTTGTAAAATCCCTTAATTTAACTACTGACATTAAAATCATTGGTATTAAACCAAAAAATATCGGTTACAGCGATAAACTCAGCCCTGAAATAGAAAATAGTATCCCGGAAATAATAGTAAAGATAAAGGGAGAAGTATCTGCTGTCAGACGTTAACAAATCCGCGGCAGCTGCTCACTGTAATAAAGGTCAAGTAACCTTTTGGTCCCGATTTCTGTGTTTAAAATAACCCGGCCGCTTCCTTTTTTAGTGACTTTTCCTATAATACAGGCGTCTTTTCCATATTTATTCTTCCTGGCAGCTTCAAGGACACTAAAAGCGTCTTCGGCGGATACAAAAAATACCATTTTCCCTTCGTTTGCCACATACAACGGATCCATCCCGAGAAACTCGCAGATACCTCTTGTTTCTCTTTTTACAGGGATTGCGCCGCCTGAGATCTCGAAATCATGTTTGGACGTTAAAGCCAGCTCAAATAATACCCTTGCGAGCCCGCCTCTCGTGGCATCTCTTATTGCATGTATGTTTTTAGATACTGCAATCAGCTCTGCAACCAGAGGGCTTAATGGCGCGCAGTCACTTTTAAGAGCCGTTTTAAAGTCAAATTCTTTTCTTTTGCTTAAAACAGCAATCCCATGGTCTCCAATGGTGCCGCTGACAATAATAATGTCACCGGTTTCAATAAGGGCAGGGGATATATTGACTTCTTCATCAATTAAGCCTATGCCTGACGTGTTTATGTATATTTTGTCCGCGCTACCTTTTTCAACGACTTTTGTATCGCCTGTGATTATTTTAAGAGATAAGTTATGGGTTTTTTCTTTCGGGATGCCAAGGGAGCTGCTGTTAATCTCATCAATTGTGTCACTGACTGATTTCATGATTTTTTCAAGGTCCTTTACCGGAAATCCTTCTTCCAGAATCAGTGAAAAACTTAAAAAAGATGGAACCGCCCCACTGGCTGCAAGATCATTTACCGTACCACATATGCTAAGCTTTCCAATATCCCCGCCCGGGAAAAAGATTGGGTTTATCACAAAGCTGTCAGTGGTAAAAGCTAATTTTTTTCCGGGCAGCCTGATTACTGCGCTATCCTCAAACCTGTCAAGAATATCATTATTTATATGTTTTGAAATGACAGTATTGATAAGCTCACTGCTTTTTAAACCCCCATCGCCGTGAGACATCAGGATGATATCATGCTTATTTTCCTGGCCATTATGTTTTACGGCCGCGCTTTGTTTTTTTTCAGGAACATTTCCCTGTTTTTCCCGTTTTTGCATATTGGTTGATTTATTCTTTTAAAATTATTTTAATTCTTAGTAACGTTAGTATATCGTCTGCTACTTGCTGTCTTATATCTGTCTCAAATAATATTTTCCCGGATATTAAGGATATTATTGCCGCTAAAATAAATTACAGACAATCATGAAAAATCCTAAAAAAATCAACAGGCAAAAACCAACTGGCTAAAAAGTTGTTAATCCTGTAGTTTCAGGTATTTGAAATATGCTGCACAAGTGCCCTCGCTTGATACCATGCAGGGCCCGACCGGATTATCAGGCCTGCAGGATTTTCCAAAAAGCCCGCATTCATCCGGTTTTAATATCCCTTTTAAAACCATGCCGCATTTGCATCCGGCAGGTTCTTTTGAGGAGATTTTTTTGACAGGGAACAATATTTTTGCATCAAATTCTGCAAAAATTTCTTTTATTTTTAAACCGCTTTGCGCAATCATGCCAAGCCCTCTCCATGAGCAATCCTGTGTTTCGAAAACTTCATATATTGCTTTAACTGCGGTCGGATTTCCTTCCGGCCTTACAACTCTTTTGTATTCTATTTCAATTGCTGCCCTTTTATTTTTTATCTGTTTTAAAATCATTAAAATAGATATCAGGATATCATAAGCGTCAAACCCGGCTATAACGCCCGGAATATAATAATCACTGGCAATAAACAAATACGGAGTTGAACCGATTATTACTGATACATGCCCGGGGAGTAAAAATCCGCTTATGCTGACCTCTTTATCAGCAAGCAGAGCGCCAAGAGCGGGAGGAACAATCTTGTGCGTGGAAAAAACAGAAAAATTCTTTAATTTTTTTTCATAGGCCTGTTTGATTATAATGGATGTCATGGGCACAGTGGTTTCAAAACCTATTGCAATAAATACTACATTCTTTTCGGGGTTTTCGGCTGCAAAATGCAGGGCATCAAGAGGGGAGTAGCATACCCTGATATCTTTTCCGTAAGTTTTCTCCATAAAAAGGCTCGAATGTGTACCCGGCACCCTGAACATATCACCGAATGTAAAAGCTGTGACTTCATGTATTTTAATCATTTCTATCATAGCGTTAATATCTGATGCTGAAGTTACGCAGACGGGACAACCGGGGCCGCTGATTAAAGAAATTTCTGGCGGGAGAAGCTGGGCAATACCGTTTCTTGCAATTGACATCGTATGGGTTCCGCAAACTTCCATTATGTTAATCCTTTTTATACCGGACCCTGGTGCTAATGCAGTTTTCCCGGCGACAGATTTTGCGCATATGCTTGCGGTTATGCTTTTTATCTCAGAAACTATATTGCATATATCTTTATTGCCTATATATCCAGTGCCCATATTTCCGCTGCCTATATTTCTGTTAATTATATTTCCGATGCTCAAATTCCTGTCATTTATATTCCTGTTATCAGAAAGATTCATTTTTATCAAAATACTCCTGCCAATAACCCTGCGTAATGAGAGCTTCTTTTTTGTCAATTATTTGTATGGCAAATCCTGCATGGATAATGACATAATCACCGACTTTTACTTCAGGGACAAGAGATATTTCAACATCCCTTATCACTCCCATGCTTTCGATCTCGGCTGTATTTTTATTGATTTTGTTTACTATTGCCGGAATTGCAAGGCACATATTTAAAACCACCTTTTACATGTAAAAAAACATTACTGATATAAGAACAGAGATTCTATAACATTTGTGATTATTTTTCTATTATGCTTATAGAATACTGGTTATCTTTCAAGAAATTGTTATCGCAAGCTTTTCTCTTTCTTCGTCATTGTAATTAGAACTAACTCTACAATTTCCGATGGCAACTTCAATTGTGTTAATTGTTTTTTTTGCCATTCTCTTTCCTCATCTACTGACCCACCTGCATGCTTTACGGCTTTCAAAGCATATAATAGACCTTCCAGTGAATGGTCAGCCATATGTGCCGTAGCAACAGCATGACCAACAGCACGGGCTACTGCTATTGAAATGGGATTAGAAGATTCTCTTGCTACAGAATGTGC
>Ga0182021_10005262_pt1 | contig 15287 bp, 8 predicted proteins | sample 612E3MmetaG_FD_120493 | JGI IMG/M metagenome (GOLD analysis project Ga0182021, IMG submission 120493) | Permafrost microbial communities from Stordalen Mire, Sweden - 612E3M metaG (Illumina Assembly) | ecosystem: Environmental > Terrestrial > Soil > Wetlands > Permafrost | place: Sweden... | reverse complement strand
TCAGGTGGATGCTTCCCGTGCAGGTCTATTTTTTCATTCTCGCGCTTCTGCTGCTGATACCACCGTTTTTGTTTCACTACCACTAGTTCACTATCTCTCCAACCACTCCGCAAGGAGGTGCTATGAATCGATTCATCGCTACCGCGGCGGTTGTCGTGGCATTGCTCGCGTGCGAATATGCGCACGCGCAGGTATACGGCCAGGGAAACGGGCTCGGCTACGGTCTGAACAAATACGGACGCATCCGCATTTACACGCCCGATACGAGCGGGACCGTCCAGTTGAACCGGGCGTCCATACTCCTGGCACTGAGCAAGACCAACGTGGGAGATTATACCGAAGATGCCAATTCCGTGTCCGGCCCCGCGATCACGGCCGCCGGGCCCAGCCCGCGCACAGGCACGGTCCTGTTCGACAATTCCTATAATTCCGCGCAGCCGAAAATAAAGGTCCGGCTCACGACGTACACATGGCCCACCGACCCGTTTGTCATCGCACGGTACACTGTCATCAATGATACGACGGTCAGCTATCCGCTCTACCTCGGGGTTGCGGTGTCGCCCGAGCCGGGGGGGGCGTACGGCGGCGAGACGGTGACATATGACGCAACGAAAAACGTCGCCTATTTCTTCAAGTCGGGGACCGCGATGTATATGGGTATCAAGCTCGTAAGCGGATCGCCATATTCCTTCCACGTGCTTGACTACGGTGTGTATTCACCGTCCGATCCTTCGTCGGACGCCGCCGATGATTCCACCCGCTACAACATGACGGCGCTTGCCGGGTTTGACAACACGCTCACGGTCGGCGTGAACGGCTCGATCTACAACCTCAACGTCGGCAAGGTGACAATAGCGGTCGGCGACTCCTCGTCGTTCACTGCCGCATACGTTTACGGCACCACGGTGAATGCTCTCCTGGCCGCGGCGGATTCCGCTGCCGCGCGCTACAAGAAAGTATTTACCTCGATCCAGCAGACATCGCAGGCCGTCCCCCGGACCACGGCGCTCCTGCAGAACTATCCGAACCCCTTCAACCCGGCGACCGTGATTGAATTCCAGCTCCATCACGCGGGTGAAGTGTCGCTGAGGGTCTACGACGTGCTCGGCCGGGAAGTGGCCGTGCTTGCCAGCGGCACGCTCAGTGCAGGCAGCTACCGGGTTCCATTCGACGCACGACAGCTTGCGAGCGGAATATACTACTACAGGCTTGTTGCTGGTTCGTTTGCCGAATCAAAGCGAATGCTCCTTGTGAAATGATGGCGCGTACGGGCGTGAAGAAGTCGGGGAAGCGGCGAGGGTCGCCGGATCTGAAGGCGCTCATCCGGCGGAAATACGACGGGCTCCCGGAGAACCAGCGCAAGGTGGCTGATTTTCTGATTCAGAACATCAGGGAGGCTCCGTTTCTCTCCGTCGTGGAAATTGAGGACCGAAGCGGGGCCAGCAAGGCGACAGTCGTCAGGCTGGCCCAGAGTCTCGGCTTCTCGGGGTTCCTCGAGATGAGGGGGGGGCTGATCAGAGGCGTCCAGTCCCAGATGAAGATCAGGGAGATGTTCCCCCTCCTTCCGAAGAACGGCCGCGAAGAAACGCTCACGGCGGTTGCCAATCAGGACATCAAGAACATCAACCGGACGGTCAGCCAGCTCGACCGGAAGGTATTCACGGACGTGTCAGAGATGATTCTCCGGGCCTCACGCGTCTACACGCTGGGCCTGGGGATCTCTTCGTTGATGGCCAGGATCCTTGCGTACTCGCTGAGCCAGGTGGCAATCCGGTCGACTTCTTTCGTGCATGACTACGAAACGTTCATTGAGCAGATCCATCTTTTCGACCGCACGGACCTTGTCATCGCCTTTTCTTTTCCGCCGTATTCGATGGAGACGATCGAAGTCGTCAGAGCTGCGTCGCGGCGGAAAACACCGATCGTCGCGGTGACCGACAGGGTCACTTCACCCGTGAGCCTGTACGCGGAACGCGTGATTCCTGTCGTTAGCCAGAACATGCTGTTCACAAATTCATTCTCAGCTATTTCCGTGATCATCAATGCGCTCACCACGGAAATCGCTCTCCGGAACAAGAAGAAAGCCCTGAAAAATCTGAAAGAGAGCGAGAAGCTGCTGGAACGAACCGGACATTACTACGCAGGGTAGAGGAATCGCCATGAAACCAACCCTTTGCCTTCTTCTTGTCATGTTGACGTGGACCGGAGGGCTTGTCGCGGGAACAACGGGAAAGATCTCCGGTCACGTAACGGACGCCGGAACCGATGAGCCGCTTCCCGGGGCCAATATCGTCCTTGTCGGCACCGCGCTCGGTGCGTCGACGGGCAGCGACGGGAGCTACGTGATCCTCAACATTCCTCCCGGCACGTATGATCTGCGGGTTGCGCTCGTCGGCTACGGCCCTGCGCTGATCAAGGATGTCCGCATCGTCGCCGACCAGACGACGCCGATCGATGCGAAGCTTGCGGTTGCGGCGGTGGGGATGGCGGAGGTGGTGATCCAGGCCGTACGGCCGATGGTGCAGAAGGATGCCACGGCGACGATCGCCGTTGTCAACAGCGAACAGATCAAGATGATGCCGGTGAAGGATTTCGTGGAGGTGCTCCAGATGCAGTCGGGCGTGGTTGCGGACGGCAGAAATCTCTATGTACGGGGCGGCCGGTCGAACGAAGTGGCCTACCTGATCGACGGCATGTATGTCAAGGATCCCGTCCTCGGGACCTCCGGAACGAGGATTCATAACGAGGCGATTTCCGAGCTGGTGTTTCTCGACGGTTCGTTCAACGCCGAATATGGAAACGCTCTCAGCGGTGTTGTGAACATCGTGACAAAAGAAGGGGGGAAGGACTTCACGGGGTTGGTCGAGGGACGGACGAGCGAATTCGGGGTCAGTCCCTACAGGCAATACCGTGAAGACCGTGTTGCCGCGCTCTTCAGCGGCCCGATTGTCGCAGACAACCTGAACTATTTTCTCAGCGGCGAACGGGACGCACGGGGGAGCTGGCTTCCCTTCGGTTATGACCGGACGCTCTCGTTTATCGGGAAACTGAGCGGAACCCTTCTCCCCGGTTTCAAGACCACGCTGACAGGGAGGTACAGCGACAACGGCAATCAGCCGTACGATCAGAGCTGGAAGTACATCGGCAACCAGTATCTGAGGGTGCGCGAAAAGAGCAGACACACGCTCCTCACCGTCACCCATTCGGTGTTGCCGAATCTCTTTTACGATGTGCGGCTGTCGTACTTCAACCAGTCGTATTATTCGGGTATCGACAAGGACACATCGGCGTATCTTTCGACGGGGAACCGCCAGTACTTCCGGAACATCGGGCTCGGCACCGAATTCTTTTCTCTGGCGGATCCGGTGGAGGTCACCGACAACAGGACGGAGACGTACAACGTCCGGGGAGACCTGACATGGCAGATCGGCCGCAGCAACGAAGTACGCACCGGGGTTGATTTCAAGGCACACCACCTTTCGTATTTTGACGTCTACGATCCGAAGCGCGTCGCACCGTACGTAACCAATTTTGACAAACATCCCGTCGAAGGCGCCGCGTACGTGCAGGACAAGATTGAAATGAGCTCGCTCGTGGTCAGCGTCGGACTCAGGTTCGATTATGCGGACCAGCGTTCGCCGTTCCGGAGCAATCCCCTTGACTCTTCATCGATCGTGCCTTCAAGGGCGAAGACACAGTGGAGCCCGCGCCTCGGCGTGGCTCACCCGATCAGCGACCGCACCGCGCTCCACTTCTCGTACGGGCACTTCTTTCAGAACCCCGACTACGAACGTCTGTATGAGAATTCGCAGTACGACGTCAACGTCAACCAGCCTATTTTCGGCCAGCCGGACCTCAGCGCCGAAAAGACAACGGAATACGAGGTGGGCATCACGCATCAGTTCAGCCCGGCGCTCACCGGATCGTTCACCGCGTACTACAAGGACATCACCGGCCTCATCGGAACGATGTACTACCCTCCGTTCCAGGGGGGGAGATACGTCGGCTACTACCTGTACGTCAACGAGGAATACGCCAACGACAAGGGCTTTGAGGTCCGTCTGACGATGCGGCGGTCGAATAACGTGGCGGGTTCGCTGACGTACACGTACTCGGTCGCCAGGGGCAGTGCATCGTCCGAGCTGGAGAACTACCCGAGCACGACGCAATCGACGCTCCTGTATCCGCTGAACCAGGACCGGACCCATCTCCTGAACGCAAACGTCAGCGTGGTGTTCCCGGAGGGCGACGGTCCCTCCATGTTCGGATCGTATCCTCTGGAAAACACCTACTGGAATGTCATCGCACGCGTCAACAGCGGGGCGCCCTACACGCCCTCCAGCAGGCGGAGCAGCTTCATCCCTCTCAACTCCGCCCGCATGCCGACGACGTATTCCGTCGACCTCGAATTCGGAAAATCCTGGAAGTTCGGCCCCCTGACGTTCGAGCCTTTCGTGGAGATTCTCAATCTCACGAACCACCGGAATGTTCTCTATGTCTGGCCGGACACCGGCGAGCCTGACGTCACGTTTGATACGTCTCACTCGAGAGAATACCTGGAAGACCCGAGCAACTACGGGCCGCCGCGCCGTATCCGGATCGGCGCCCGGGTCTCGCTCTGAACACCGTGGAGGCGTTCACCTGCAAGCGGCATTTCCCCCAGGCGCGAAAGGACCAGCAATGATGACGAGACGATTTCACCATCGATACGGTGCCGCGATAACGTGCTGCGCACTCTGCATCGCGTGGGTTCTGGCCGTTTCCTTCCAGACCGCGGGCGCCCAGGAGAGGAGGGAGAGGAAGGAAGACGAACGGGCCCTCTCGTTGAGGAAGCCTTCCTCCTTACTCGACAGGGCGGGCGGTGCTCACAACAAGAGCAACATCGGCTCGTATTTCGTCAACAGGGGAAAACTCTACGCCTCGGACTATTCTCAGGGCCCGACGTTCGAATGGCCGATCGGCTCGGCGCATGAGTTCGTGTACCGGGCGAATCCGTATGTGGGTATCCCCGGCAACGTCGTCCAGGGACGATTCTACAGTCACTCGGAATGGGAGGCCGCAGCCGGCTACAACAACCGTGACAGCGCCCAACCGGCCTTCAGCGACAGACCATACACATGGCCGGCCGGAGGATGGCCGGTGAAGGACGCTTCCGGGAAACCGGTTGTTGTTTCCAACCAGGACAGCTACTGCGTGTACAATGATTCGCTGAACACCTTTGGGATACTCAACCTCCAGATCAACCAGACGGGTTACGCCTTCAGCCAGAAGTCGGTACGTGACATGGTGATCTACATTTTCGATGTCACGAATCTTTCAAAGCGGACATACGACAGCGTCTATTTCGGAGTCTACGCAGACATCTCCTGCGGCGGATCGGACAAGGTGGAGGACTACGGTCACCGCAGGATGGTTTTCGACAGGTCGCTGAACCGCCTTTACCTGTACAAGTCCACCGGAGTCTCGTTTCAGTGGAGCGGCGCTCCGGCCGGGTATTTCGGCGTCATCCTGATGCAGACGCCGAAGGTCAACGGCAAACAGCTCGGCATTACCGACTGGCACTACAATCACTACGCCGACGATCAGGACCAGGACTGGGTGCAGTACGGCATTCTCTCCAGCTCGCCGGACCTGTTTGCGGACCTCCTGGGCCCGAAGTTCTTCCATCCGGGGGCAAACGCCCCCAATCTCCATTACGACGACCCCGCCACGATCGCACCTGACGGGGATGACGTCGTCTCGACAATGGGATCAGGCCCGTACCGGCTTGCACCCGGCGACACCCTCCGGTTCATCACTGCGTGGGTTGCGGCGGGCACTGCTGCCGACATGGACTCGATCACCGTCCATGCGTACAATCTCCTTGCCGACGGTTTTGTCATTGCCCAACCTCCCGACCCTCCCGCCGTGACGGCAGTGCCGGGGGACCGGAGGATCCAGGTGACGTGGGACAGCCGCTCGGAAAACTCCCGCGATCTCTTCACGGGCGGAGTCGATTTTGAGGGATACAAGTTGTACCGGAGCAACGACAAAGGGCAGCACTGGGATCAGATCGACAGGAACGCCATCGCGGCCGGGCCGGATCCTGTCCCCCTCGCGACGTTCGACAAAGTCGACGGCATCGGCAAAGACGTCGGTCTTCAGCACTCGTTCATCGACTCGACGGTGACAAACGGGTTCGAGTACTGGTATTCCGTGACGGCATTCAGCGCCCCGAATGTCAGGGGGCAGACCTCTGAAAGTGCGCTGGGTCGCTCGGGAGATATCAATGTGGGAGTCGCCACCCCCCGGTCCTCGGCGACAGGTCGGACGCCTGTCGGGGCGACGCCCGTTCAGCATACCGGAAATGGTACGGCCAATGCGGTCATCAGCGTTAACCCTCTGGACGTGGCGGCAGCGGGCGGACAGAGTTATACCCTGAGTTTTGCGCCCGTTGCGACGGTGGAGAGCGGGAGTCTGAAGCCGGTGATTCAACTTGGCGTCGATTCCAATGGGACCCGCACCGCGGAAACATTCAGCCTCGCCTTCTCTTCGCTCACGCAGTACGTCCTGCGAAACGAGACCGAAGGGGCGGTTCTGAATCCTGCCGGCTCGTACGTGTCCGGCACGCCGATTCTTTTTGAAGGGCTCCGCCTTACCCTGACGGACACATCGGCATTTGTCGGCGACCGGCCGAAACCCGGGGACTCGCTGGTCGTCCGGGTGGGCGTTCAGGTGGCTGCCGGCGGATCACTGAACGTGCTGCCGCTGCAGCCGCTCTACTACGGGACCGTCTACGCCACCTCCAGCGGCGTGGTCTTCTCGGTCCGCCTTGCCGACACGCTCCGGCAAAGCCGGATCACGTACCGGGATGGATACAGCTTCACAACAACGGCTGCCGCACTCAGCCCTACAACCAGCAACGACGACCTGGGGAGGATAAAAGTCGTTCCGAACCCGTATCTCGTTTCTTCCACGTATGAACAGGAGTTCGGTATTCTCCGCAAGGAGCCGCTCCGCCAGTTGAAGTTCAACAACCTCCCTGCGAAGTGCACAATCTACATCTTCTCCGTCGCAGGCGACAAGATCAAGACGATCGACCATTTCAGCGACAACGGGACCGAAACGTGGGACATGCGCACGGCGGGGAACCGCGAGATCGCCCCGGGCGTGTACATTTATCTCGTGAAAACGGATACCGCTCAAAAAACAGGCCGTTTTGCGGTGATCAAATAGGAGAATGGCCATGAAGAGAATGATTCTTCTTGCCTTTGCGACCGCGATGTGTCTGGTGGAGACAAGGGCGCAGAATCCGAACATCGGAACATCGGGAGCCCAGTTCCTGAAGATCCCGGCGGGACCCAGGGCGGCGGGCATGGCCGGTGCATTCGTGTCCAACACGGACGACGCTTCTTCGCTCTTCTGGAACCCGGCCGGGTGCGTCGGCGTAAAATCCGGTGCGCTCTATGCAGCACATGCCGATTGGTGGGAAACGATCAAGCTGAATCATGTCTCCTTCGTGCAGTCGTTCGAGGACATCGGTTCATTCGGCGTTTCCATGACAGTACTTTCCATGGATGCGATGGACATCACGACGGAGGACCAGCCGGAAGGGACCGGCCAGACGTTCGACGCGCAGGACATCATGATCGGCGTCAGCTATGCCCGGCGCCTGACGAATGAATTCAGCGTGGGGATCACCGCAAAATACGTGCAGCAGCGCATATGGAATGAGTCGGCCAGCGGTATTGCCTTTGACATCGGGACCCAGTACAGGATCGGGTACCGGGACCTGACCATAGGGATGTGCATGATGAATTTCGGCGGGAATCTGACGTATGCAGGCTCCGATCTTTCGGTCAAATACAGCGTCGATCCGAACAACACGAGCGTGCGTCTTGCCCCCGCCAGTCTCTCCCCCGATGACTATCCTCTCCCCCTGCATTTCCAGGTGGGGATCTCGATGTCCCCGTACACAAGCGAGAGCTTTTCGGTGCTTTGTGCCGTCGACGTCGCGCACCCGAACGACAACCGGGAGGAGGTGAATGTCGGGACCGAGATGACTGTTCTCGGGCATTTGTTCCTGCGGGGCGGGTACAGGTTCGGATATGACATTGAAAAAGCGACGTTCGGTACCGGCGTGGCTCTTCCCCTTGGCGGGGTCAACCTGACCGTCGACTACGCGTATGCGATGTACGACCTTCTTCCCAACATAAGCCGGATCTCAGTCGGCATGACGTTCTGATGCGCTCAGTCATCAGGGTTGCGGCGGCCCTGGCGCTCTTCGTGCGCCTGGGCTTCGGCCAGGGTTCCGTCCTTCTGGTGGGCGGCGGGAGCGAAGACTACAACGACTGGTCAGACGCCCCCTACCGCTGGCTTGTGCAGCACGCCCCGAACGGGCACATCCTTGTCCTGCATTACTCCACCGCCTCCACGTTTCTCCCCGCGTATTTCCAGTGGCTGGGGGCAGTCTCGGCGGTCAACCTCATTATTCCCTCGAGCGCGTCGGCAAACGACACGAACACCGCGAAGGCGATTCTCGCCTGCGACGGGATATTCCTGCGTGGAGGAGACCAGTGGCAGTATATCTCACTCTGGAGGGGAACGCTCGCCGAGGCGGCACTCCGGCAGGTCTTTCAGCGGGGGGGTGTGATCGGAGGGACCAGCGCGGGGATGGCTGTTCTGAGCAAGGTGATTTTTGACGCGCGCCTCACTTCCGTCGATCCACGCGATGCGCTCAGAGATCCTCTCTCCTCGGGGATTACCTTCACGGAGGATTTCCTCGGGTTCGTTCCCGGGGTCCTCGGCGACACTCATTTCTTCGAACGGGGGCGTCTCGGCCGGCTGCTGGCAATGCTCTGCGTCTACAGGGAGGCGAAGGGCCGGTGGGTCACCGGCGTCGGCGTCGATTACAGCACGGCGCTGGCGATCGACACGAGCGGGGAGGCTCAGGTCATGGGTGCCGGGACGGTCACCGTTTTGCGCGCAACGGCCGGGACAACATACTCGATCGCGCCCGGCAGCCCCCTGACGATGTCGAATCTGCGGATGGACATGTTGACGTCCGGCTATCAGGTCGACCTTTCGAGCGGCGAGATCCGCCCTCCGGCGAGCGCACTTCCTTTTTCACCGGACGGGGTACACTGCTCCGCCTCCCCTCTCATACTCGACGGGAGCGGATCGGCTGCCGTCTGGACAGAGGCGACAGGGAGCCTGAGCCGTCTTCTGGCGTTTCTTTCATCGCCGGCGGATACCGTCGGGGTGATCTCCCCGGACGTCTCCGCCTCGGGCCCGGCGAGCGTCGGCGCTTTTCTGGGTGCGAGGGGGGTTGCCTGGCGCCCGCTCGGTGTCAGCGAGGGGACGAAGAACGATCCTGCTCTGGCTTCGCTATGCGGCGGGTGCAGGGGATTCGTCTTTGTGAGCAACAGAGCGGAGAGTCTTGCGGGCTTCTTCACGTCTACGCTCCTAGGCGCCGCGTTCGCGAGGCAACTCGAGAACAACGCCCCGGTCCTGATGCTCTCCAGCGACTGCGCACTGGCCTCGGACACCGCGGTCGGCGGGATCGAGTCGGACGGCGACGCCGCCTACTACGGCACACTCACGCTCCTGAAGGGGCTCGATCTCGCCCGTGGAATCGAAATCATGCCGCGTGTGTATGAAAACGCGGACTCGATCGACAATCGCTTCAGCGGGCTTTTCTGGGGAATGGGGAAGTCCCGTACGGCGTACGGTCTTCTCCTGGATGCGGGATCGTCCGCACAGCTAAGCTCTGCGGGCCTTCTGCGCATATCGGGCGCGACGCCGGCCATCGTCGTCGACGCCCGCGGGGTCACCTCGGTCGATTTTCCATCATTCCGCGCCACGGTGAGGTCCAATCCACGCGTGGGTGCCGCGCTCGTGGGCGCTGTGCTTCATGTCGTCCGCGATGCGCAGACATTTGATTTTGCTTCCGGCGGGCTCCTCGGTGTGCGTGCTGTCCGGCCGCCCCCGCCGGAGGATTTCTTCCTCTCGCAGAGCTATCCCAACCCCTTTAATCCGGCGACCCACCTCCAGTTCCGCGTCGCACGGCATCAAGCGGTGCGCCTGAGTGTCTACGACCTCACGGGGAAGGAGATCGCGACACTTCTGGACGGGCCGGTGGATCCGGGGACGTACAGTGTGACATTCGACGCCAGCGGACTCGCCAGCGGCGTGTATTTCTGCAGGCTGGCCTCACCGCTCTACGCGCAAACCCGAAAACTCATCCTCATCCGATGAAACCTCCCGTACGGTCCGTCATCCAATCCACAGGTCTCTGCGCACTCCTGTTGCTTCTCGCGCTCCCCGGCTTTCCGCAACAACGGGTTCAATCACCCGTCGAAGGTTCCGGTTTCACGCGGCTGACTTCCTGCGACACGCTGCAGGCGTTTCTGGAAACTCTGGACGGGAGGGGGCGTTGCACGGTCAGGCGTCTTGCGCACACCTCCAGGGGTCGGAGCGTCTCGTACGTTCTCGTCACCTCCTCTTCCCGCTTCGGCGAGGATACGTCCAAGCTTCGCGTGATGCTCTTCGCACAGCAACATGGAGACGAGCCCTCGGGGAAGGAGGCCCTGACGCTCCTCCTTGCGCGGTTTGCCGGCTTCGAGCTGGACCGGCTTCTTTCGCGGATTGACCTGATTATCGTCCCCCAGATGAACCCCGACGGAGCGGAACTCCGCCAGCGGCGTACCGCGGATGACATCGACCTCAATCGCACCCATCTGCTGCTGACCTCGCCTGAAACTCGCGGGCTGCACGACCTCTTTGACACGTGGTGGCCGGAGGTGACGATGGACATCCATGAGTATGGGGCGTACAGCCGCGCATGGAGCGACTCCGGCTTCGTGAAGTCCGGGGACGTCCAGCTTGGCATGCTGACCAATCTCAACTCGTCCGGGGCGCTCCGCTCGTATGAACGAGATTCGGTCTTTCCCTTCATCTCTGCCGCGATGCAGAAGAGCGGCTACTCGTTTCATGAATACATTGTCGGCTCCCCCTCGGAGTACATCCGCTACAGCACGACGGAGCCTAATGACGGACGGCAGAGTTTCGGGATGCTGAACACGCTCTCGTTCATTCAGGAAGGACGCGGCGGACGGGAACCCGGGGAAGGTCTGGAACGGCGTGCCAGATCACAGTCTGTCTCCATCGAAGCGCTCCTGGCTTTCTGTGCGGGCCATTCTGCGGAGATCCGCTCGCTCATAGCCCGTGAACGCCAGGCCCTGGCTGCGTGCAGGGGATTGCCGGTGGTGCTCTGCATGGACCATTTTCCCGCGGGGAGGGAGATGATCATCCCCGTCAGGCGTGTTTCCTCGGGAACCGACACGCTCTGGCAGGTCCATCCGCTCCACGACCGGGTGAAGCCGCTCTCCACGCGCCCGCTTCCCGCCGCCTACATCATCCCCGGAGAGCTTGCGGGCATCAAAGAGATACTCGATCGCAACCACGTGCAGATGGAGATCATAAGCGCTCCCCGGCGGGTGGAGGCCGTTGTCTGGATGATCGAGCGCGTGCAGCCTGATACCCTGGAGGACGAGTGGCATCCCAGGCCGTCTCTCCGGCCGGAGAAGGTCGCGAGGGTTCTTCACCCGGGAGACATGATAGTGCGAACGGATCAGACGCGTTCGCTCTTCCTGGCAGTCCTCCTCGAGCCCGAATCGATGTGGGGACTTGTCAAATACCCCGGGTTCGGTTTTCTGCTTAAGGGAACGGAGTATCCGATACTCAGGATCCCGTGAACGGGGGAGCAATGCACAGGAGGAAAGTCCGATGCGCATAACGAGAATAGAATTACGGCACACGAAGATGGAGCTGGTGTCACCGTTTGAAACCTCACTGGGCGTGGAGCGTTTCGAGGAGCACATCATCGTGCGCGTGGACGGGGACGGCCTCACCGGGTGGGGGGAATGCGTGGTCGAGCCAACCCCGTCATATTCATATGAAACTCTCCAGACCGCATGGCATGTCTTGAAGGACTTCCTCATCCCCGGTATCCTGGGAAAGGAGTTCGACTGCGTGGGAAGTGCGCTCGCAGTGAATGGGTGGGTCAGGGGGCACAGGATGGCGCGTGCGGGACTGGAGGCGGCGCTCACGGATGCCTTTGCCCGGGCAGCGGGGGTCTCCCTCTCCGCGTTTCTTGGCGGGAGACGCACAAGAATCCCGGTCGGGGTGAGCGTCGGACTCCAGCCGACGACGGCCGAACTCCTTCGTGTTATCGCCGGCTACCTTGATGACGGATACAAGCGGATCAAGATCAAAATAGCTCCCGGCAGGGACATCACTCTCGTGCAGGCGGTCAGGAGGGAATTTCCGGACATCCATCTGCAGGTTGATGCAAACTCCGCCTACACGCTGGACGACAGTGAAATGCTCCGTTCGCTTGATGACTGCGATCTCCAGCTCATCGAACAGCCACTCGGCTATGATGACATTTTCGATCATTCTCTCCTGCAGCGGCAGTTAAGGACGCCGATCTGTCTCGACGAGAGCATCTACAACACCTCTGATGCCCGTGCGGCGCTTGCCCTTGGAAGCTGCCGCATCATCAATATCAAGCCAGGCCGCGTCGGCGGATATACCGAGTCAATCAGGATACACGACTGCTGCGCGTCGCAGGGCGTCCCCGTCTGGCACGGAGGGATGGACGAATCGGGAATCGGGAGGGCGGGCAACGTTGCCCTGGCCTCCCTTCCGAACTTCTCACTGCCGGGGGATATTTCAGCCACAAAAAGGTACTACAGGGAGGACATCGTCGAGCCTGCGTTCGAAGTGGACCAGGACGGGACCATGGCTGTTCCCTCGGGTCCGGGGATCGGCGTCGAGGTGATCATGGAGAGACTGGAACGGGTTACAGTCCACAAAGATGACTTCAGGTCGGCGTAGCATAAGCAAGGGTAACCGAATTCCAGGAAGTCCCGGAACTGTTCATAGTGTTGTCGAGCACGCAGTCCGAATCTCACCACAATCAGGGTTCGCTGGGACCCCCGTCCGCCCCGCGGAAAGTGCCCTATTCTTAATGAATCAGGGCATTTTTGTTTCGGTGAGAACCTTCGACTTGAGTTGATGTGACCCTTTTTGGATAGACCGTGTTGCGTATGGTACGTATCCACGCTGTCGTATGCGTTGAACTATCAGTCCGCAGTCAGGTGCAATCCCAAGGAATCCATATGTACCTTTTTCCCCTCTTCTAATCGTCTCATTCCATTTCTCCTTCCTAGCAATTCAGTGAATTGACCGCCACCGCATCGACCGTTGCAATTATCCCCCCATCGCTTTAACTTCCTGTGGCCACGTTTTTTGCAAGCATCTCTTTTCCGCAGCCCTACCACGGAAGTCTCGTCAAGGGGTGTTCTGCCAGTCGGCTGGACGCTCTTCAGTCACCAATGAAGAAGGCTCGCCGTGGTCCCCACTGTCATTTCCCACTACGAGATCCTCGAAAAACTCGGCGAAGGCGGCATGGGCGTTGTCTTCAAAGCCCGGGACACAAATCTTGACCGGCTGGTCGCGTTGAAGTTTCTCCCTGCGCATCTGGCCGACTCCGAGGAAAGCAAAGCCCGGCTCATCCAGGAAGCGAAGGTTGCCTCCGCATTGAATCACCCCAATGTCTGCACAATCCATGAAATCGGGGAACACGATGGGCAACTTTACGTCGTCATGGAGTTTGTTGCGGGGCAGACGCTCCATGAAAAGATACTCGAAGGTCGTCTCCCGGTGAAGCAAGCCATCGAAATCGGGATTCAAATTGCGGACGGCCTTGCAGCTGCCCATGAAAAAGGAATTGTACACCGTGACGTCAAACCGGACAACATCATGGTCCGCAGGGACGGAATCGTCCAGATCATGGATTTCGGGCTGGCCAAGATCCACGGTGTCTCGAGACTCACGAAGGAGGGGAGCACGATCGGTACGGCCGGGTACATGTCCCCGGAGCTGGTGCAGGGGCACGATGCGGATTACCGGTCGGATATCTTCTCACTTGGTGTTGTTCTCTACGAGATGCTGACGGGCCGGCTGCCGTTCCGCGGGGTACACGAGACGGCAATGATGTATGAGATTGTCAACGTCGATCCGCCGCCCCCCTCTTCGATCAGGCCGGAGATTGATGCGGACATGAACCGGATCGTGCTGGAGTGTCTTGAGAAGGATCCCAACGAACGGATTCAATCCGCCAGACAGGTCTCGATCGACCTCAGGCGCTACAAGCGGGAATCGGATCGTCAACGTGTCAGCGGGAACGCACCGCCAGGTGCAGCCACTGCAGGACAAAGAAGTGGTAGCACCAACGTCCCGGGGGGTGCTCTCCCGACGAATGGCGATATCTCCGCCTCCGTGCGCAGGCTTCTCCCGTGGGGACTCGTGTGCCTCCTGGTAGTGGTTTCGGCTCTAGCGCTTTGGAATCCATGGCGACAGATTCCACCCCCTCCGAACGTCGTTTGCTTCTCTCTTTCACTGCCGAAGGAGAGCACTATTCCCCTGGACGAGAACCTCGCGGTGGCAATTTCCCGCGATGGGAACCGCATCGTCTACGCCACGGAAAATCTCCTTCATCTCCGATCGGTCGACAACATGGAGGCGGTTCCGGTTGCCGGGACCGAAAAAGCAACGGAGCCTGTTTTCTCGCCTGATGGAAACTGGATCGCGTTTTTCTCGGGCGGGAAATTGAAGAAGGTGCCCGTGGGGGGAGGGACTCCTACCACGTTGTGCGATATGGCGAGCTGCAGGGGCATCACATGGGGAGCTGACGATCAAATTGTGTTTTCCTCCCATGCAGCGGTCGGACTGACCGCAATTTCAGCCTCGGGAGGTCCGGTTCGGGCGCTGACAACGCCTGACACGAGCCGTCACGAGCGGACGCACAGGTGGCCCCGTTTTGTCGGGGATAGCAAGACAGTCCTCTTCACGGTGGGTGAGATCTATAATCCTGACTACTATGACGATGCATATATCGATGCCGTTAATCTCGATACAGGGGTTCGGAAGAGGATCCTGGCGGGAGCAAACCAGGCGCGGTTTCTTACGGGTGGATATCTCGTCTACGGCAAGGGAGGGACGCTGTTTGCCGTGCGATTTGATGTCGACCGGCTTGAAACGATGGGCCAGCCTGTCCCGGTCCTGGAAGACGTGGGGGGAGACCCGACGGCAGGTATGGTCCATTTCAGTCTCTCGGAAAATGGGTCGCTGGTGTACGTTCCCGGGGGGGGGGATGCAAACACACACATGCTGGCATGGGTTGATCGCAACGGGGAAAGGGAAAAAATCCCCGCTCCACTCCACGCCTATCAGTCGCCAAG
>Ga0182021_10005261_pt1 | contig 15289 bp, 15 predicted proteins | sample 612E3MmetaG_FD_120493 | JGI IMG/M metagenome (GOLD analysis project Ga0182021, IMG submission 120493) | Permafrost microbial communities from Stordalen Mire, Sweden - 612E3M metaG (Illumina Assembly) | ecosystem: Environmental > Terrestrial > Soil > Wetlands > Permafrost | place: Sweden... | reverse complement strand
GACTGGACCGATCTACAGGTGCAGGGCGCGAAGAGGGCGCTTTCGGTCAGTCACGCAGGAGTGGGGTCGCACGTCACGGCGACCATCCTCATGGATCCCGATCATCTCCTGAAACAAGACGCGTGAGAGAGGCCGAACGATGAGTTCATACGGACAGGTCCAGGTAAAGGACAACCGGTACAAGTTCAGAGGTGACTTCCATCGCCTCGAGCAGCACATGCCCATCAGGGACGCGGATCACGACTGGAAACTGGTCGGCGTCACCAAGCCGAGGGATATGACCTACGTCCACACCTACGGCGGCGAGGCCATCTTCTTCGAATCGCTGTCGCAGGGCAAGCTACTGGCTACCAAGTGCGAGAACCCGGCCTGTGAAGCAAACGGTTCGGTGTTCCAGCCGTTCAGGATCTACTGTCCCGACTGCCTCTCCAAGAACACGGTCATCGACATGACCGATCTGGCGAAGAAGAAGGCGAAGGTTCACACGTTCATGGTCTGCGCAAGGTCGGGCGCGTTCAACATGCTCGACAAGCCGATCCGTTTCATCAACATCGAGTTTGAAGGCGTCTCCACTATCCTGTTCAGCTATCTCCTGCTGGGTGAGCCCCAGATCGGGATGCGGGTGCTGCCTGTGTTCAAGCGGGCGAATCCCACCTACACGATCCTGGATCTGTCCTGGGTGCCGGCGGGCACGGCAGCCGAATCACTCCCGGAGGGTTTCTACTTCTAGAGGCCCGGTGCCCTTGGGGCGCTCCACCCTTGCGGTTTGGCAGCGGGCGGTCCACCATATTGTGATGGACTGCCCGCCATGTTGAAACGAGCTCCAAGTTGGAGGGTCGATGTTGAGAAACTATGAGGCGCTGAGCGGTGAGGTCAACCTGCTCGGTGTCATCAAGGCCGGCGGGGTCATCAGCCGCTACCTGAACCGGACGAACCTGATCTCGTATTCAGAGCTCTCCCGCCTGGTCGGCGGCGAGGTGTTCGTCAAGCACGAGAACCACAACCCCACCGGTTCGTTCAAGATCCGCGGCGCGCTCAACTTCTTCCACCACATGTCCGAGGAGGAGTTGGAAAATGGGGTGCTCGTCGCCACGCGCGGCAACCACGGTCTCGCCATGGCTTGGGCGGCTCAGTGGTTCCATGTGCCCTGCACCGTGGTGGTGCCCGAGCACAACAACCCGGAGATCAACCGCATCGTCGAGAGCCTGGGCGCCGACCTCATCGTGCACGGACAGGACTTTTACGATGCTCAGTCGTATTGCGACGAGCTGGTCGACAGCGCCGGGTACTACTACGTGGAGCAAGGCAACGAGCCCGAGATTCTCAACGGTCTCGGCACCATGGGCCTCGAGATCTTCCAGGATCTTCCGGATGTCGACGTCATCATCTGTCCCATTGGTGGCGGTTCGGGCTGCGCCTCGCTCATGAACGTCGCCCAAGCCATGAAGCCCGAGGTGGAGATCATCGGGGTGCAACCCGAGCGGGCTGCTGCCTTCTATGAGTCGTGGAAGAAGGGCGAGCGGGTCACCATCGAGGTGGCCGACACGGTGGCCGACGGTCTTGCCGCGCGGAGCGTATTCCAGCTCCCGTACATGATTATGAAGGACCGTATCTCCGACGTGGTCCTGCTGAGCGAAGAGGAGATCCTGGAGGGGATTCGGCTGGCTCTACTGGCCACGCACAACCTGGCCGAGGGCGCTGGGGCGGCAGGTATCGCGGCCGCCCTCAAGATCAAAGAGCGGCTGGCCGGGAAGAAGGTGGCGCTTATCATGTCCGGGGGCAACCTGGATCACGAGCATCTGGTGCAGGCGCTGGCCTGATCGCGAGGGGACGAGCTGCGCTGATGGAGGCGCTTGCATCGCGTATCGGTGCGAGTGGCGCTACTCGTTCGCCCGGTAGTACCGGCTCCACTTGGCGTCGACCTGGGCTTGGATCTCGGCGATCTGTTCTTCGGTCATCACCTTGAAGCGGGCCTGGCTCGTGAGGTAGTCCCGCACGGGGACCAGCCGCTGCTTCTCCAGGAGCTTTTCTGAGGCGCCGGTGAGCCGGAACACGCCGTGCTCCACCTCATAGAGGTCGAAGTAGCCGGTCTCCACAGCCAGCCTGCCCGCCTTGATGGTGTAGCGCGGGTCGAAGCCCCACCCCGGCGGACAGGGCGTGTGGATGTGGATGTACTTGGTGCCCCGGATGCCGAGGGCCTTCTGGATCTTGTCGTAGAGGTCCAGCGGGTAGGCCGCCGAGGCCGTGGCTACGTAGTCGATGCCATGGGCGGCCATGATTGCGGGGACATCCTTCTTCTGCTGTTGCTTGCCCTTGATAGGCGTGTTCGCCGTGATGGCGCCCTGGGGCGTGGTGCCCGAACGCTGAACGCCGGTATTCATGTAGCCCTCGTTGTCGTAGCAGAGGAAGAGGAAGTCGTCGCCGCGCTCGGCCGCCCCGGAAAGGGCCTGGAGGCCGATGTCGGCCGTGCCACCATCGCCAGCCCAGCCGACCACCTTGATGTGCTCCCTACCCTGCGCCTTGAGCGCCTCGAGCACCCCGGTGGCCGCCGCTGCGGTGGACGCGAACGTGACGTTCAAGCAGGGCAGCTTGGTGGAGGAGACCGGGAAGAGCCCTTGCAGCACGGTGAGGCAACTAGGCGGCACGACGAGGATGGTGTCCGGCCCCAGCGCCTTGAGGCCGATGCGGTAGGCGATGCTGAGACCGCAGCCCGTGCACGCGCGGTTGCCCGGATAGACGAATTCTTCTTTGGGAAGCGTGAGGATCGTGGTTTTTGTCATTCTGGGCCTCTCATAGCTTGATCCCGATCCAGTTGGGGAGTTCTACAGGCGCGCCGGCGATAGCTGCGCGAAGGGTGGTTGCGAGCTCCGCGGTCCTGATGTCGCGTCCGCCGATGCCGGCGATCATGCCTCTGACGTAGGGGGCGCGACTCTTGTCCTTGAGATGCTCATAGAGGGCCGACTTGAGGTCGGAAACGAGCGCGCCTTCGTAGCCATAGGACACGGCCTTCTCGATGACGATCACACCGAGAGCATTCTTCAGTGCCTCTGTGACGGCCTCGTCGGGGAATGGCCGGTAGAGCCTCACACCAAGCACCCCGATCTTGATCCCTTCGCCTCGCAGGATTTCTACCACGTCCCGTAACTGGTAGGTGAGCGAACCAAGACCCACCACGACGTACTCGGCGTCGTCGCAGCGGTAGGGCTCGAGGAGGGCGTCTCCTCCCCGCCCGAAGACCTCCTTGAATCTGTCTTCGGTCTGCTGAGCGAACGCGAGGGCGCCCCTCAGGTCTTCCTGCAGCAGATAGCGGATCTCCATGTAGCCGTGGGCCATCTCGCCGGTGACGTCCATCCGCACGTCGGGCAGGGTGACGGTATTGAGGTTGGCCGGATCGGCGGGGTCTAGAGCATAGGAAGGTTTGAATGGCATCAGGAAGCGAGCAACACTCTCCTCCTCCGGAACCTCGAAGGGCATGTAGGTGTGCGAGAGCAGGTAGCCGTCGTAGCAGAGCATCACCGGGATGCTGGTAGCCTCGGCGATGGCGAAGGCTTTGAGCACCCCGTCGATGATCTGTTGGTGGTCGCAGGCATACATCTGGATCCAACCGGTGTCGCGCTGCGAGATGGAATCCTGATGGTCGTTCCAGATGCACCAGGGCGCGCCCACCGCTCGGTTTACCACGCACATCACGATAGGCAGCCGGGCGCCGGCAGCCCAGTGGATCTGCTCATGCATGTAGAGGAGGCCGTTGGCGCTGGTGGCGGTGAAGGCCCTCGCGCCGGCCGAGCTGGCCGCGATGCAGGCGGCCAGCGCGGAGTGCTCGCTCTCCACCGGGACATACTGGGCCTTCATCTCTCCGGCTTCGATGAACTCAGAGAGCTTCTCCGTGAGCGGGGTCTGCGGCGTGATGGGATAGGCGGCGATCACCTGGGCGCCGGCCAGTTTGACCCCCAGGGCCGCCGCCACGTTGCCATTCTCGATTATGTGCATGGCCTCGGCCCCTCTGGTGAGCACGCCTGTGGATCATCGTCGGCCTGGTGGTCGGCCTCGTCCACCATAGTGATGGCCTTGGTCGGGCACTCCTCGGCGCAGATGGCGCAGCCCTTGCAGTACTCGTAGTCGATGACGGGCGGAATGGTGCGCGAGATCACGCAATCCGGGCAGTAGAGCCAGCAGATGAAGCAGGCCTCGGCTCCGCGCTTGGCCGGCGTACACAGTTCGGTATTGAGCACCGGGCGCTGGACGCGCCATGACCCTGTCCTGCCGCCGTCCCCGGGGCCGGATTGACTGTGGGAGGTCTTGTATCGGTATCCCCTGGTGCCCATCATGCGCCTTCCACTTCGGCCCGCTCGTAGGCAAGCCTGGCCGCCTGGGCATTGGCCTGCGGCCTCTTAGTCTTGAATTCGGCCTCGATCTCGGCCAGCACCAGGTCGAACGGCACCTCATCGAACGCCCGGCAAAGGGCCCCGATGATGCCCGAGTTTACGATGCCTCTCGGCAGCCCGGCCTCCACAGCCAAAGCAGTGACATCGGCCACGGCCAGTCGCGCGCCGTCGAATTTGTAGGCCGAAAGTGGTTTCGGGGTGTTGAGCACGATCAGTCCGCCGGGTTTGAGCCCGCCGGCGACGTCAGCCTCGGTAAGCAGGAGATGGTCAAGCACGACCACGATGTCGGGCGTCTCGATGGGGGAGACGTCGTAGATCTTCTCTCTGGCCAGCTTGAGCGAGGTGAAGACCGGCGCGCCACGACGTTCCGTGCCGAACGTCGGAGCCATCACCACCCCGGTGTATCCGGATTGAAAGGCCGCGGTAGCGAATATCTTCGCAGCCGTGATCGCCCCCTGTCCTCCTCGGCCGTGCCAACGTATCTCGATCATTCGGGTCTTCCTACTATGTAGCAAACGTTTGTGCGAGGTATTCTACTTCGCCTGTGGCATCTCCGGGGCTAGCAGGCTGTTGAAAAACGAAGCCGCGGCCTCCAGAGTGCACTGAGCGGCGCGATAGTACGTCCTCGGTCGCGCAAATAGCGCTGCTATTTGCGCTCCCTGCGTCCTTCTCTCGCGCATGCCCATCGCGCTCTGGCGGCGAGGCGTCATTCCTCAACAGCCTCCCGGAACTCGATTCAATCGGCACGGGGGAGGTTGGAAAGTCGGCATGTACATCGATCTGCACAAAGATGACGGGGTGGCTCTGCTCACCATCAACCGGCCCGAGGCCCTCAACGCCATGAACGCTGCCATGCTCGACGAGCTGCGCGCGGTCATCGAGCGGGTCGAAAGCGACGCAGAGGTGCGAGTGATTGTCATCACGGGGACGGGCAGGGCGTTCATCGCCGGGGCGGACATCGCCCACATGCGGGGCCTCTCTCCTCAGCAGGCGAAAGAGTGGTCCGAGCAGGGTCAGAGGACCGTCGGCAGGCTGGAGAGCATGAAGAAGCCGGTGATCGCGGCGGTCAACGGCTACGCCTTGGGAGGCGGCACCGAGTTGGCTCTGGCCTGCGACATACGGGTGGCCTCCGACCGGGCGGTGTTCGGGCAGCCCGAAGTCAAGCTGGGTATGATCGCAGGGTTTGGAGGGACGCAGAGACTTCCCCGGCTGGTCGGTTCCGGCCGAGCCAAGGAGATGCTCTTCACGGGCGACCACTACGACGCCGAAGCGGCCTACGCAATGGGCTTGGTCAACAAGGTCGTGCCGGCGGACGAACTCTTGGACTACTGCCTGGATATGGCCAAGAGGATCGCGAGCCGAGGTACCCGGGCAGTGAGACTCAGCAAGGAAGCCGTCGACCATGGTCGGGACATGGATCTGGAGAGGGCGCTTCACCTCGAGTCGGATCTGTATGGTTTAGTGTTCTCCACGGGCGAACCCGTCGAGGGTTGCGGTGCTTTTCTAGAGAAAAGGGAGCCAGAGTGGACTTCAAGCTGACAGAAGACCAGCGGATGATCAGAGACGCGGTCAGGGATTTCGCCCAGAACGAGATCGCACCCAAGGCCGCGGAGACAGACCGAACGGGTGCCTTCCCCGTCGACATTCTCAGGCAGATGGCCGGGCTTGGGCTGATGGGGCTCCCGATCCCGGAGGCGTACGGCGGTGCTGGAGCCGACTATGCGAGTTACTGCTTGGCGTTGGAGGAGATCACGCGAGCCTGCGGATCGACCGGCCTCACCTACGAGGCGCACATCTCGCTCGGCTGCATGCCCATCTATCTCTTTGGCACTGAAGAGCAGAAGCGCGAGTATCTTCCCTTCCTCTGCAGCGGCGAGAGCATCGGCTCCTTCGGTCTCACCGAGCCCGAAGCCGGCTCCGACGCTGGGGGCACCAAGACCACGGCCGTGCTCGTCGACGGTGAATGGGTCATCAACGGGTCGAAGTGCTTCATCACCAATGCGAGCTTCGCCAAGTTCGTGACCATTACCGCGGTCACCGACAAGGACAAAGGGACGCGCGGCATCAGCGCCATCATCGTGCCCACAGGGACGCCGGGATTCACCGTCAGGACAGGGTACGAGAAGCTAGGACTCCACGGCTCCAACACGACGGAGCTGTTCTTCGACAATGTGAGGGTGCCCGAGAAGAACCTCGTTGGCGTGCGAGGGCAAGGTTACAAGCAGTTCCTGATGGTCCTCGACGGAGGCCGCATAGCGATCGGCGCGATGGGAGTGGGGATAGCCCAGGCCTGTTTGGACGCTGCCCTCAAGTACGCCAAGGAGCGCGTCCAGTTCGGCCAGCCAATCGGCAAGTTCCAGGCCATCCAGTTCAAGCTGGCCGACATCGCCATGAACATCGAGTTGGCAAGGACCATGTACCTGAAGGCCGCCTGGCTCAAAGACACCGGCCAGCCCTACTCGCCTCAGGCGAACTATGCCAAGCTCTTCGGCTCTGAGATGGCCACCAAAGCGGCGCTCGACGCCATCCAGATCCACGGCGGCTACGGATACATCAAAGAGTTCCCGGTGGAACGCTATTTGCGGGACGCCAAACTCCTCGAGATTGGTGAGGGCACGTCCGAGGTCATAAGACTCGTGATCGCAAGGAGTCTCGGGCTGTAGGTCTACCTGACTCAGCGGCGCCCGCCCGGCCCTTCGCGGCCTCGCCCTGCTAGTCCTCCAGCGCCGGTGGGGTTTCCGTTTCCCGCGTCGCCACCTCTTTGATGAGATCCTGGTAGCGCGCGAAACGCGAATCCACGTCCACCTCACCGCGTAGGGCGGCGAGGACGGCAAGCCATATCCAAAGGTGGGTACCCAACAGATCCTCCCGGGAGAACTTCTCGTCCCACGATGCCCTGAGCGAGGCGTTGTGCTGGGCCCCAATCATGGCATAGGCGAGTAGCTCGATAGAGATCGGCGGTGCGGAGCCCAGAGGCACCGCACTCTCGAAGTCGGCCGTGATCGTGCAGACGATCTGCTCCCAGGCCTGCTCGACCAGCTTGGCCAGATCAGCTCCACCACCGGGTTCGGAGCGCACGAGGGACAAGACCTCCGATCCAAGCTGGTTGGCCCGAAAGTCGGCCAAGAGGCGCCAGAGCAGCTTCTCACCAAGATCTGAGGACTCGATCAATTTGGGCTCGACGAAGGCCATGTTCCACTGGATGAAGGTCCTGAAGGACTCCACCAGCAGTTCCCCCTTGCTCGGAAAGTGGCTATAGAACACCTGGGAGGTGATGCCCGCCTTCCGGACGATGGTGGCGACAAGAGTCTGCTTGTAGCCGTTGGTCATAAACTCCTCGGTGGCCACGTGGAGAATCTTGTGCCTGATCCGCTCGCTCTTGAGCTCCGCCAGGTCCACGCCGTTCTCTTGCGCCTCGCCGAACTCCTCTCGCAGCACCGCCTTGATCTCGACCAGTGACCCGCCACTCCGCTTCAACTCCGTGATCTTGGTCAGCAGCCGGACGTGGTCCTCGGTGTAGAGAGAACGGTTGACGGCGGTCTTCTGAGGCTGGGGGATGAGCCCCGTCCGCAGATAGAAGTGGATGGCACTCCGAGAAAGCCCCGTCCGCTCCATCAGACCCGACATTGTCAGAACCTCGGCTATGTTCGCTCCGGCTTCGTGTCCGCGTGACTCCAGAGTGGGACATCCGGCGTTCCGGTGCACGGGATGTTACTCCATGTCAGCTGTTTTGGAGTGCCAGAGGTACCGTCGTACCCCCGCTCCCGGTGCGCAGCACGACAAGATAGAATATGAACACCACTATGTTGACACGACGGGCTTCAGTCCGTAAAGTTACTTGGTTCGTCCGGGGCCGATGGGGTGAAGTAGAGATGGACTCGTTCGAGAAACTGGAACGCGCGATCGCTCTCAAGTCAACGCCGGAAATCCCGGTCTACCCGCACATCCTTCTTTGGGCCGCACGCTGTGCCGGCATGACCCAGGCTGAACTGTTCAGCAGCAACAAGCAGTGGCTCCGGGCGATGACGAAGACCATCGAGCGGGTTGGGCGCCCGGACGTAGTGTTCCCCATGAATCCCCGAGACACCTCCTATGTCGAATCCATGCGGGTCAAGCTTCCCGGCAGGGAGCTGGGTCCGGAAGAGCCGTTCCAGTTCGTCGAAGAGGAGGTCATGCAGGCCTCCGACTACGACCTGATTCTCGAGAAGGGCTGGAACGCCTGGAACACCGAGTTCATGAAGAAGATCCAATACAAACCCTTGCACGGCAGTGTTGGGAACCTACGGGTGCTGCTGGGCTTTATCCGGGCGGGCATGCACACGGGCACAAACATCAAGTACTGGAAGGAGCGAGGCCTCCCGGTGATGTTCCACACGGGACTAGCGCCGGCGTTTGACGTGTTCTCGCTCAGCCGGTCGCTTCGCCCCTTCTACCGCGATATCTACGACATACCAGAGAGGGTCAAGAAAGCGGTGGACGTGGGCACCGAGGCCATGATCGCGCTTGGCAAGGCGAACGCGCGGAGGGCCAAGGGCAACCGCATCGCTATCTTCGCCATGCGCTCCAGCGCCAGCTTCATCTCACCCAAGATCTGGGAGGAGTTCTCCTTCCCCTACCTGAAGCGCATGATCGATTCGTATCATGCTGACGGCTTCGTGTCCGTTGTGCACTGCGACGGCAACTGGGACCGGATGCTCCCCTATTTCAAGGAGTTCCCACGGGCGAGTTGCATCGTCGAACTGGATGGGGCCACCGACATCCGCAAAGCAAGAGAAGTGCTTGCCGAGCACCTCTGCATCAAGGGCAATGTCCGCGCGGCGCTGCTGTCTCTGGGAGCCAAAGAAGAGGTGGAGACGTACTGCCGTGAGCTCATCGACTTCATGGGGCACGACGGGGGGTTCATACTAGGTTCAGGGTGTGAGGTGCCCCTCACAGCGAAGCTCGAGAATGTAGCCGCGCTCATAGGCGCTGTGCGCCGATGAGCGCCCCGGGCCAGTCCGGGACGGTGGATGAGTTGAACCAGGCAACGAGAAGGAGTCACTCCATGAAAGTCCTAGGCATCTCGTGCGGACGACGTTTCAGCAACACCGAGATCCTGGTCAAAGAAGCCCTTATGGGGGCCGAGGAAGCAGGAGCGGAGGTCGAGTTCATCCGCCTGCAGGACCTCACCATCAAGCCCTGCACGGGTTGCAACTCGTGCGTGGAAGACCTCATGAAAAGCGGCGGCGGGGGCCGGTGCGCCCTCAAGAACGATGACCTCCCGTTCATCGACGACAAGATCATGGACTGCGACGGGCTCGTCCTCGGCTCGCCCATCTACGAGAAGTCCCCTACGGGGTTGCTGAAGACCCTGGAGGACCGCATGGGCCCCTCTCACGACCAGGGCTTCCGCATCATCGCCCAGAAGATCCGCGAGGAGAAGGGGATAACCACGGGCACGGGGCCGGATCCCCGCGCCTTCAAGCCTCGGGCCGCTTCGCTTATAGCTGTGGGCGGCAGCGAGTGGGACACCTTGGCTCTCCCCATCATGAGCCTCTTTGCCCTCACGCTGCAGATCGAGGTCGTGGACAAGATCCTCGTCAACTGGATCGGCCTACCCCGAGTGGTCGCCCTGCGTGACGACCTGCTCGAGCGCGCGCATCGCTCCGGCAGGCACGTGGCCGAGACCCTCAAGAAGCCTCTCGAGGAGGCTGAGTACATCGGTGAACCGGGGATGTGTCCTCTCTGTCATTCGAAGTTGATCGAGGTGCGGCACGGACAGGACAACTACCCGTGCATTTGCGGCATTTGCGGTGTGAGGGGCACCTTGAGCGTCACCGACGGCAAGGCTTCCTTCACAGTGAGCGCCGAGGACCGGCCCCATTCCCACCTGCTGCTCTCGGGCAAGTTCGAGCACCTGCAAGAGCTGGCCGATGTGTCGTTGAAGCCGCCCGCGAACATGGACGAGTTGCCGAGCAAAGTGGCCAAGTACAAGGACTATCTCACCCCTCTGAAGCCTGAGAAGTAGCCTGCCTCCGCGGCACGCGGCCCTGATATAATCCCGCCTCGGCGATGGAGTCCGCCTTAACCGCGGCCGCGGCCGCTGATGACGCCTACTCGTACAGTCCGCAACCCCGCGTCGGGGTGCGCCGAACAGCACGGATGGCGAGCATGCAGTCAGCGTGGCAACTTCACCTCAGCTTCCTCCGGCCACCTAGCCCCTGGCCTCGGTTGCCCGCAGAGGCGGCGCGGAAATGAGTGAGACCTACCTTCCCTTCGCGATGGCGACCTTGGCGCTGGTCGCCAGCCTTGTGTCCATCCGGTTCGCCCTCTCCGTGGCGATCGTCGAGATAGCCTTGGGCGTGGTCGGGGGGAACGCTCTGCACATGCACACTACCGCCTGGATTGACTTTCTCGCGGGGTTCGGAGGTGTGCTTCTTACCTTCTTGGCCGGGGCCGAGGTGGATACCGCGCTTCTTCGGGAGAAGTTCAAGGAGAGCGCGCTGATCGGCGGTCTCTCTTTTCTCATCCCCTTCTGCGCCGCGTTCGCCTACCTCTACTTCGTAACCGGTTGGGATCTGAAAGCGGCCGAGATCGGCGGGGCGGCGCTGTCGACCACCTCGCTCGCGGTGGTCTATGCGGTACTGGTCGAAACCGGGCTTACCTCCACCGTTACCGGCAAGGTGCTGATGGCCGCATGCTTCATCACCGACCTCGGCACCGTGTTGGCGCTCAGCGTGCTTTTCGCCAAGCTGAACTGGTGGACACTGGGGTTCTACCTGATCTCAGCCCTGGTCGTAGTTCTCGGTCCCCGGGCCTTCCGCCGGTTCGCGAGACGCTACGGAGGGCGCGTCATAGAGCCCGACATCAAGCTCATCTTCTGGGTGCTGTTCGGCATCATGCTCCTGGCTCAACTTGGGAACAGTCAGGCTGTGCTGCCGGTGTTCATCCTGGGACTTGCGCTCTCGGGGACGTTCGCTCAGCAAAAGGACATGCAGCGCAAGCTGCGGGTGATCGCCTTCGGGATAGTCACCCCGTTCTTCTTTCTCAAAGGGGGGATGAACGTGTCTCTGTCAGCCCTTGCTACCAGCGCCGGGCTCATCGGGATCCTATTTGTGGTCAAGGTGTCCGCGAAATTCGCCGGGGTCTACCCACTCGCGCTCAAGTATCTGCCAAAGCGCGCTACCTATGTCACACTCCTCATGAGCACGGGGCTCACCTTCGGCACCATAGCCTCGCTCTACGGCCTACAGTCGGGATACATAGACAAGACTCAGTTCACTGTGCTCGTGACCGTGGTCATCGCAACCGCCGTGATCCCCACGGTGATCGCCCAGCGCTTCTTTCAGCCTCCGGTCCAGGCGCCTCAGCTCGCTGAACCGGGAGAGACTGCCGGCGGATCGTAGACAGAGCGACCAATCCGAGAGGAGGGCGCGGTGTTCAAGAAGATTCTGGTAGCGCATGACGGGTCGGACCACGCCCGAAGAGCTCTCACCATGGCGGTCGGATTGGCGGCGTGCTGGCATTCGGAACTGCACATGATCTGCGTGGAGGAGCATCTGCCGCACTACGCGGCGACGGTGGGCGAGGTGCTCGAAGAGAAAGGCGAGGAGGACAGCTACTTCGAGGCTTTGGCCAAGGAGGCCAGAGCCGAGGCGGCCGAAGCCGGCCCCACCCTTCACGTGATCATCACGCCTGGGCACGAGGTGGAGACGGTGGTCAGATACGCGGCGGACAAAGAGTTCGATCTGCTGGTGATCGGTTTCATGGGCCATTCGAGAGTACTGGGACGCATCATGGGCGGCTCCGCCTCCAATCTCACCCGGCTCTCTCCTTGCTCGGTGCTCGTCGTCAAGTAGCGCCGCTAGTCCGCAGCCTGGGCGGCCACCCTGGCCTCGTCGAGCGCTACGCGGGCGGCGGTCCGCTGCGCCAAGGGGTTCAGGCGCTGGGTGACGCCGACCATGATCACCGCCGCGCCGCAGGCGATGAAGAAGGGCACCCGGTAGCCGACGTAGTGGAGGATGATCCCGGCGACCACCGGCACGACTACAGCGGTTGCATGCAGAAGGGTGACCCCCATGGCGAGACTGGGGGCGACTTCCTGTGGTAACGCGATCTTGCGTAGGTAGACCGACGCCCCCAAGGTCGAGAACGGCGAGATGAACGAGTACATCAGGAAGAACAGGCAGGCGAGGTACACGCTGTTCGACAGCGCGTAGCCGCCCAGAGCCACGACGTACCCGATGTTGATGGCTTGGAGCACGCGCCGCTCACCCACGCGGTCGAAAAGCCGCCCGATGTATGACGACGAGAAGATGGCGACCGCGGTCACTATCAGCAGGATCTCCGAGATCTCCACCACCGTGAGCTTGAACCGGTTGACAAGCACCCACAGGCCGAAGGAGAAGAAGATCTGCTGGCGCACGCCGTCGAGGAGGTTGAGCAGGTAGTAGTAGCGATAGTCGCGCCGCCAGACGAGGGGTTCCCGCGTGACCGCGACCTTGCGCTCCTCACCTTCGTGCAGATGGGGGAAGCCGATTACGGCGATCGCGCCGATGAAGGCAACGATCCCCACGATCATGTAGGTGCGCTCGTATGACAGTACGTGGAAGTGGAAGACGAGGATCACACAGATGAGGGCCAGGAAGGTGCCGGCCTGGCCGAAGGCCGCTAGGCGCCCGAGCACATGGCCGCTCCGCTCCTGGGTGGTCAGGCTCATCCCAAGCGAGAACTGGGTCTGCAGGATGGTGTGCAGGCCGAAACTGCTGATTAGGATCCAGGGGATTAGCGACACGAAACCGGTAGCGATGCCAAAGAGCCCGTAGCCTACCGCGAGGAGTAGCATAGCCCCCGCGGTCAGCCTCTGGATGGACACCCGATAAAGGAGCGCCATCAGCAGGATCAAGGTGAGGCCGCCCACTTCCCTGATGGCCGTCATGTAGCCGAACTGGGGACCGCTGAAGTGGAGGACATCGGCGAAGAAGTTGGTGACCGTGCTGTTGTTGGCGCTGTAGGCGAAGCCGTAGGCCACCTGCATGAGGGCAAGCAGGACGAAGCCCCGTCCGGCCGGATTCCTCCAGAACGAACGGAAACGGTCGGTCATCGAGGAGGCACCGTGCTATTTTTCTGTCTGCTCAACATCTCCGCTTCATCTTAGATAGCATACAGGACGAGCTTCAGGCTCGACAGGGTACTTGGATTAGTAGAATCCGCCTGTTGGAACCTCTGACCGAAAGAGACGCTTTGCACGAGTCCCGAACTGGAGTGTACGCGACTGAGTTGGGACGGCACCGGCGGCGGGTGCTCGCCCTCTCGTCTATCAGCATGTTCATGGGCACCCTCGACGCGACCATCGTCGCAGTGGCGCTGCCCGTTCTCAGCCCTTCCCTGGGTCTGAGCTACTCGGAGGCTCTCTGGGTGCAAGCGGGCTATCTGCTGCTGCTCTCCGTCCTCCTCATACCCATAGGCCGCCTTGCCGACGCGCGCGGCCTCGTGCGCTTCTTCCTGTTGGGGACGGCCGTGTTCGGCGTTTTCTCGTTGGCCTGCGCCCTGTCCTTCGACGGCGCCTTCTTGATCGTCGCTCGCTGCCTGCAGGGAGCCGGAGCCGCTTTCCTCTCGGCCACCGCGCCGGCTCTCGTGACCACCGCGTTTCCCCCGGAGGAGCGAGGGCGGGGACTCGGCCTGAACGCGATGGCGGGGTATCTGGGCCTCATGGCCGGCCCGCCGCTGGGGGGTCTCATCGCGACCCACGCCGGCTGGCGCTGGATCTTCCTCATCAACATCCCGATCGCGATCATCGTGTCCGCCGCCGGGTGGTTCATGTTAGGCGCCGAGAAACGTGACCGGGCCGCTGTCGCCGGCCGGTCGTCCGGAGCGCGACCGCCGGGTGGTCCACAGTCTTCCCGGGCGGTCAGCGGCCTCGACTGGCGGGGCAGTGCACTCCTTGGCGCCTTGCTGGCGAGCCTTCTCGTGCCCCTGATCTTCGTGCCTTTCTGGGGATGGCGGAGTCCTCAGACCCTCGGCCTGCTGGTGGCTTTCGTCGTACTGCTGGTGGCTTTCGTCCTTGTCGAAGGCCGAGTGCGCGACCCGGTACTCGACTTAGACCTGGTGCGCCACAACCGGGCGTTTGCGGCCGGCAACTTCGCCGCCCTTCTCAACTACGCGGCGGTCTACGGCATCACAGTGTTCACCGCGGTCTTCCTGGAAGTCGCGCAGGGATACTCCGCGCAGCGCGCGGGATTGATCCTCCTCATTCAGCCCACCTTCATGGCCGGTCTGTCGCCGCTCTTTGGGCGGCTGTCCGACCGCATGGGCTCGCGGGTGCTCGCGACCGGCGGGATGTTGCTGGGGGCGGTCGGGATGGTCCAACTCGCGACACTGCCCGAGTCGCGGGCCGCCTGGCGGGTCCTTCTGGCGCTTGGGACAGTGGGGATCGGCATGGCCGCTTTCAGCTCACCCAACACCTCGGCGGTGATGGGCTCAGTGAAGCGGTCGCAGCTCAGCTTGGCCTCCGGGTTCCTCGGAACCATGCGTTCGGCAGGCCAGGGCATCTCCGTGGCTTTACTCGGCGCGATCGCAGCCTCTGGGCTGGGGGCGACCGGAGGCCGGGTCCTGTTCCTCGGTGAGAAGGCCAGCAAGGCCGCGGCCTCGGAGTTTGCCGGAGGATATCGGACGGCCATGTTTCTAGCAATGGGGCTGGCCGTCGTCGGTGCGGCGGTGTCCCTGGTGCGCGGACAACCTACAGAGTTACACTCGAACCATGAGGCTAGCGAAAGGCGGGGACAATGAGCGAGTTCATCAAGCTGACAACCAACACGGGCATCGATGGGGGCGGCATGAAGGCCGTCACTCTCGCCGAGCACGAGCTACAGATGGCGAAGATCGGCGAGGAGTACATCGTCGCCGAGGCGAGATGCCCGCACATG
>Ga0182021_10005260_pt1 | contig 15290 bp, 6 predicted proteins | sample 612E3MmetaG_FD_120493 | JGI IMG/M metagenome (GOLD analysis project Ga0182021, IMG submission 120493) | Permafrost microbial communities from Stordalen Mire, Sweden - 612E3M metaG (Illumina Assembly) | ecosystem: Environmental > Terrestrial > Soil > Wetlands > Permafrost | place: Sweden... | reverse complement strand
GAACCCCAAGGCGAACTGGTTGCCAGCCGGCCCCCTCAAGCCCGGCGAGTATTGGCTGCGCTGGGAGTACGGCAAACCCGACATTCCCTCCACCAGCCTGTTCAGGTTCTTCGACTACTATCCAGATGCCACCAATGGCGACTGGTCCGCCACCGGCAATTGGAAAGACGACGCCTGTGCGCCCAAGCCGCCAGCCACCCCAGTCACAGTCGGCTTTGGCTTCGGGGGCTGGTTCCCCTACTCCAGCACGAACTACCTCTATCCCAACGGGGGATCGCTCGCCTACATCTACTCCGACGTGCCCAAGGTCCAGGACCTGCTGAACGCCTTCGTGTACCAGCGGTACTTGATTTGGAGGGACAACTACGTCACGACCACGGACAAGGTCTGCGGCCCGGGTACCGCGCGCATCAAGACTGACCCGGGCTTGACCGTCAGCGAGGGTCAGGGATACGGCATGGCCATCTCGGCCGCCATTGGCGACAAGGACACCTTCGGCGCTTTGTGGAACTTCGTCCGGCACTTCCTGTCTCAATCGGCCAAGAAGTACTGTGGCGGGCTGATGGGCTGGATCTGGAAGCAGGAAAGCGTTTGCCGGCAGCTCGATGCCACCTGCGATCCAGACACTGGCGCCTGCGGTGGCGACTCAGACAGCGCCTTTGACGGCGACGTGGACATCGCGATTGGCCTGGTGTACGCGGCCTTGCAATGGCCCGCCGACTACCAGCAGAACGCCATCGACTGGCTGGTCAAGATGGAATGTGAAATCAATACCGTCTACGACGGAATCTGGAACTACCCAACCAACGGTGACACCTGGGACAAGAATTGTGGGGGCTACCAGGCCACTGGTCCCAGCCAGCCGTGCTCTTATGCCAAGGGCAACCCCAGCTCCGTGTATTTGGACTACTTCCCGCCCGGCTATTTCAGGGTCTTCGGTGATTTTCTGGCGGCCAAGCTGGGCGCCACTGCGCAGGCGGCCAATGGGCAAACCCACCGCGACTTCTGGTACAAGACCGCCGAGACCGTGTATGAGCTGTTTGAGCGGTGCTACGACCAGAAGAACATCAACCCCGGCATGGTGGCCGCAGGGGGCAACGTCGTGGCGCCTTGCGCCACTTTGAGCAATGGATACGAAGAGCAGCGTTCGCTCTGGCGCGTCGGCATCGACGGGGCCTGGTTCGGCAACAACACGTCACTGCCGGAAAATGCCCCGAACTCTTCGACCCACTACCCCACGAAGTCCCGCATGCAGGCCAAAATTGACAACACGCAGGAGTTCTTTAACAACTTCTACAAGAAGAATCCGGTCGAGCCCAATGCCAACCGCTTTTCCTCGATTTGCGACGGTCTGACAGCCGAAGGCACCGTGACCAACTGCGATCCGGCCTTGGGTCATAACTCGTACACAGTCAACATGCCTATGTCCAGCTACGTGAGCCTATTCAACGACGGCGGGGCCACGACCTTGGGCATCCGGCAAGAGGCGCTCGAAGAAGCCGTGTCCACCACCGTGGAAAATGACAGGTACTACCAGGAATCGCTCGGCGTCTATTCTATGCTGTTCCTGACCGGAAACTTCCCCAACCCGATGCTTGTGCCGCCGAAGTAGTGTGCTGTACCATTTTGCCATCATGGTTGGTTGGCGCAAAGGCATCGTCGTTCGCGGGTTCATCCTTCCGGTCCTCGTGCTCTGGGGTTGTGGCTCTGACTTGCCTCCCAAGCCGGATGGCCGGGCCGACAGTGGCACAGGCGGCCCCCCAGGCGCCTCTGACGGCCCAGCCGTCGATGTCCCCCAGACCGATGCCACGGATACCCCGAGCGTTTCTGACGGCGGAACTGTCGATGTCCCCCAGACCGGTGCCCCGGACGCCTCTGACGGCCCAGCCGCCGATGTCGCCAGAATCGACGGAAGGAGCCAGGACGGCGGCGTCTGCGGAAGCCTTCTCGGCTTTCCCTCCAACTCGCAAGTACCGACCATGTGCCCGCAAGTGGTCTTGAAAACTGCCTCCATCCCGTTCGCCCCCACCGATTCCCGCTGGTCGACCCTGTATCAGGGCTGCCTCGATAGCTACGGATCGTTGGTCTACCCGCAGGCCTGCCGCACACTGTGCACCACGCTCGTCGCCACCGCCACGAGCCCCGAGTTGAAGTACAACCAGGGGATCGACTGGTGCTCACTCGATTGCTCGCAGCCTGACACCCCGGTGCTCTCGATCAGATACTCCGACACCATCTGCGAGCCCCCGATTGGCGACGCCAGGTCGGAGAGCCAAACAAGGCCGGAAGCCGGGTTCGACGGTGCGCCTGACGCCGTAATAGACGGCGCGCGTGTCGCCGGGCCCGATGGGGCGTCAGATACCAGAACCGGCTTGGACGCGAGCGATGGCGGGAGCCTGCCGCAAGTCGCGCTTCGGAACGTGTCCGCCTACGGGAACTGCATGCCCATGATTCAACCGGACCCAATCATCGTCCTCTGGACCGTGGACATCACTGGGGCGCGCGGAGATGCCGCGCAGCTCACCAAGGCCACGATCACCGTGAGCAATGGTGCGTCCATCGTGCAGGACTTCACGGTGGCGAACCCGATCATCCAGCTCGTCGACGGCGCGGGCAGCGCCAGCCAGCGCAAGCCGCTTGACAGAGTGTCACCCAATCAGGCGTGCTCCGCGATGTGTAGCAACGCTACCTACCAGCTGGATTTTGTATTCGACATCGACGGGCAGAGCATCTCCGTGAGCAAGGCCGGCGCTTTCTCGTGCGCCTTCTGACGTCGTCAAGAGTAGTGCAAATGCGGTAGAACCGGGCGTATGTCTCGCCTATCGCTCTCCCTTGCGGCTACACTTGCCGCCAGCCTTGGCTGCCAGCGCGCGCCTGTGCCTGCGCACGCGGCGGCGCCACCGCCCGTGGCACCCAAGAACAGCGCCCAGTCGACCGCGCCGCGACTGGATGAGTCTGGACCGCACATGGATCTTCTGGCCAACCGCTCACTCTGGCACCTCTTTCAGCGCGGACTGACTATTCCTTTTGCCAGTGAAGGATTCAGGAAGTACACGCAGGAATACAACAGCCCTTGGCGAGGGGTGACCAAGCTGCAGGATCGCACGGGGCGCGTACTGGGCATGACCACGAGCACTTTGCACTTCCCGTGGGATAACAAAACCGGCGCAGCCACCATTGTCGTGCGCATGAACGGCGATAACGGGCAGCGGCTGTCGCTGCGCCTCAATGGCAGGCCGCTCAAAACCGTCGCTGTGGCGAGCGGCTGGCAAGCCGTCGCGGTGAGCGCGCCGGCGGGCGTGCTTCGGCCGGGCGAGAATGACCTTGTCATCGCGGTGGCCAGAAAGGGCTCCCTCTTCCACTCGCTGGAGGTGCTCTCCGGCGCGGCGTTTGAATCGGCCGACCCCTGGCCCACATCCCCTGCGATCACGGCCAGCGTGGCCGGGCAGTCGAAGTCCGCTCTCGGCGGATTTCGCCGCTACGTCATGCACCTGGAAGTCCCGCGCCAGTCGTTCCTGGTGCTCGAAACCGCGGCCCCGCAGGCGGCGGCGCACCTGCGCGTCTCCGCGCGGCCCGAGGGTCAACCAGCGCAGATCTTGCTCGACGAGACCGAGCCGCCAGGGCGCTGGCAGGCCCACACCCTGTCACTCGCAGGCTTGGCGGGAAAGCTGGTGGCGCTTGAATTCGCCGTGGTCGAGGGCGGCGACGCTCTGTGGGCCACGCCACGCATTCTTCTGACTGCGGCGCCTTCCTTGCCGCGCCCAAAGCCCGTGCGCAACCTGGTGCTTCTGATCGGCGATGCCATGCGCGCGGACAGCCTGGCCCTGTACGGCCAGACCAAGGTGCTCACTCCGCGCATCACCCAGGCCGGCCGCAAGAACGGCGTGGTGTTTCTCAACACCGAGGCCGCCTCGCCCTCATCACCGCCTTCACACGCCAGCATCCAGAGCGGCACTATGCCGCGGGTGAATGGGATCCTGGGCGACAAGGCCAAACTCAACCCTGGCACGCCCATGATCAGCGCCGTGCTGGGCACGGACAAAATCGCCACTGGCTACTACGGCGACAATTCATTCGCCATGGGTCGGCTCAAGACCGCATCCAAATGGACCGCGTATCACCAGCCCTCGCAGGAAGGCAAGGGCGGCGGCTGCCCTACCCTTATCAAGCTGATGCTGGGCTTCGCCGACGAGCAAATCAAAGCAAAGCGGCGCTTCTTTCTGTCGTCCATCGCTTTCGAGCCCCATACCCCGTACATCTATCACCAGGGCATCACCGAACACTACGTGAAGGGCGAGTTCGACCCGGCCATCGGCAAGAGCCCCGACGGCGTCATCCTGACTGCCATCGTAAAGGGGACGCTGTCGATGACCCCGGCGCGCTGGCAGCAGCTGCGCGGGCTGTACGACGGCGAAGTCGAGTACCTCGATCAGTGTTTCGGCACCCTGGTCGATGGCCTGGCCACGCGCGGCCTGCGCGACGACACGGCGGTCATCTTGCTTGCCGACCACGGTGAAGGCTTCTTCGAGCACGGCAGCCTAGGCCACGCCTATGGCCACTGGTTCGAGGTCACGCAGGTGCCTCTCGTGCTGTGGGTGCCGGGTCTGACTGACAAGGAAATCACCGTCGACACGACGGTCAGCCACGTAGACGTGGCGCCCACCATGCTTGATCTCATGGGTCTTCCGCCCGATCCGCGCATGCAGGGGCAAAGTCTGTTGCCGATGGCCCTGCGCCAGGGCCCGTGGACCCCGCGCGTGGTTCCCTCGGAATATGGCCGCAGTTATTCCCTGCGCGCCGCCAATCTGCGCTACATCGTGGACTATTCCGGCAAGGAAATACTCTACGACACGGTTGCTGATCCGATCGAAAAGACCGACGTCAAAGACCAGCGCCCCATGGCCCTGCGCTACCTGCGCGACTGCGCCGGCTTCTACCTGGCCCACCGCACCCGCTGGCACGAGGCCACTTGGGGCACGCTCAACAATCAGACGGCGGAATTCGTGAGAGCAACAGGGGAATAGAGCACCGAACGGCTTGAAGCCGCGCAATTCCCGGATCTTCGCCGAAGACAGGGATCGTCCACTTCTTCTGCGACCGCCAACGCTCCAAACACGGCGGCGCAATTTTGCGCGAGTGCAATTGCCAGACCCAGGTTACAATCTTGGCCGGAATGTCGCCCTGCGCTATGACGCCCGCGGTAGCCGGTGAATCACGCCTGTCTTCTGTCCTCATTTCAGCCGACGAAGGGTGTTGCCGGTGAGCCTAGAGAAGCAGCCGGCGAAAGCATTGGTTGGGACCGTCCTCGACGGCGCGTATCGTATTGAGGGCCTGGTCGACATGGGCGGCATGGGCGCGGTGTACGAGGCGACGCACCTTCGGCTGGGCAACCGCGTCGCGGTCAAGGTGATGGCGCGCGAGTTGGCTGCGAATCCTGAAGCCCTGGCCCGCTTTCACCGGGAGGCCGTAATCACCAGCGGGCTGGGCCACCCGCATATCGTGCAAGTCTTCGACTTCAGCACCACCCCGACGGGGGAGCCTTTCCTAGTCATGGAGTTCCTCCAGGGCGAAGACCTGGACCATCGTATCCGGCGGGTGGGCCGCCTGCCAACCGCGGAGGTAGTTCACATCATCAAACAGGTGGCGTCCGCGCTGGCCGCCACCCACGCCAAAGCCATCATCCACCGCGACCTCAAGCCTGCGAACATCTACTTGCTTGAAGTGGCCGGCGAAACCGATTTCGTCAAGGTACTCGACTTCGGCATTAGCAAGATACGCGCGGCCACAACCAAAATCACGCGTTCTGCGGCCCTGATGGGCACACCCAACTATATGTCGCCCGAGCAGGCCCTGGGCAAGGTCGACGACCTCGACGAGCGCACGGACCAGTGGGCGCTGGCTTGCATCACCTGGGAATGCCTGTCGAGCACGGGCCCCTTTGTTGGCGAGAACGTCCCGTCCCTTCTTTTCCAAGTCGTGCACGAGCCGCCGCCAGCCCTCTTGCCAAGGGTGGCTGGTTTACCCCCTCAGGTCGAAGAGGTGCTCTTGCGCGCGCTTTCCAAGAACAGGAACGACCGCTTTGCAAGCGTGAATGACTTCGCGATTGCGCTGGAGGGTGCCGTGGCCGGAACGACGCCCGTCGCACCTTCGAGCGCTCCGCGGACCGTTCAACTACCTCACCCTCTCCGCGACACGCGCTCACTGCCGAGCACGTTCACTCGTACCGCAGACGAGTTGGACAACGCCCCCGATGTTCCGCCCTCGCGAGCGAGATGGTTCTGGGCTCTTGCCGTGTGTGCATCCCTGGCCTTGCTGCTCGGCGCTTTTCTGTTTTTCCGGCCCAAGCCTGCCCCCAAGCCAGTCATCGCAGGTCCGGCGCCCATGGCCCCGGCGCTTCCTGCTTTGGCTCCGCCTGCGGTTCCACCGCCGTCCCCTGCCCCTGCCGTAGCCCCCTTGCCACCCGTGCCATCCCCTGCCCCGGCCGCCGCACTGCCGGAGGCCAACGAACCAGAAGCTGACGTCTCTGCGAAAACGGTCCCAAGCGTGCCGGAGGCCAAGCACAAAGGACACCGCGCCGGCGAGCAAGCAGCCGGGAAAGCCAAAAATCCGGTCGCCCCAAGAACCAAGAACTTCGACGATCCCTTCTACCCGCAGCCCACCGGGAAGAACGCTCCTCTCGAAGAGACGGATCGCCAGCCCAAGGCACCCCACTCACCTGAACAACGCAGCAAGGAGTCTGAGGATAAATGGCGCGTCGACTAAGCCTATTTGTGCTCACCATTGTGCTTTCGGTCGTCGGTACGAGCCTGCCATCCCCTCAACGAGTTGCCCTCGCCGCCGAATTGGACGAAAAGGGCGAGGCTGAGGCAAAGGAAGCCCTACGCCTCTATAAGCAGGGACTGTACGACGAGGCTGCAAAGATATTTGCCAAGCTCAGCGTCGACCACCCCGACATGCTGATCTTCGAGCGCAATCTGGGCGCCTGCTTCTACTACCTGCGCAAGCCCGAACCAGCCCTGTCCAATCTTCGCCATTACCTGAGCCACAAGCAAGACATCGCTCCGGACGACAAGGCCGTGGTTGAGCGCTGGATCAACGAGATGGAAGGGCTCCGCGCGCAGAACGCGATGCCGATTGTGCCACCTGCACCGCAGCCCGTGCCAGCGCTGCCCCTAGTGCCGGCTCCAACGCCCGTTTCAGCGACTCTCGAGGCATCGAGCGCGACCAAGCCGCCTCAGGTTTCGCCTCTCTCGCCGATAGGCGCTGAAAAAGCGCTTTCGTCTGCCCAGTCCGCCGTGCCCATCGCGGCCCCAGCCCCGGAAACAAACCAGCCGGCAGCCATCGATTTGACGGCCAGCCCCGCGCCCAGCCATTCCACCAACGCAGACAGCCCGTTCTATGCCAAGTGGTGGTTCTGGACCGCCGTTGGGGTGGTCGCCGCTGGTTCGGTTTCTGCCTATGTGCTCGCCACTCATCATTGGACCGACAACGCTTGTGCCGGAGGAACCCTGCCGTGCGACGCCATCAAGTAGCGGCTTGGCCCCTTCTTGGACTCGCCGCCATCTTGCCCGCGGCCTGCAAGACCAAAGACAATACCGAGCTGGTCGTCACGGTCTGGAGCGACCTAGCGGTCCCCACCGAAATGGACGCTCTTCGCATCCGGGTCGCGGGCAAGGAGCAAACTCTCGACCACCCCTTCCAACTGACGTCGAACAGCGAACCGGGCAAGTACCAAATCCCCGTTCAGCTCGCCTTGGTCCCTGCGGGAGTGAAGGATCTCTCCATCACGGTCACAGCGGTGGGCTCGTATTTTGGCACCGATATGGTGTCCCAGCAGGCGAGACTTCCCTTCATCCCTGGGCAGGGTCGCGAATTGGTGCTGTACCTGGCGAGAAGTTGCAAGAACATCTTTTGCAATGACCACCCGGGATACACCTGCGAAAACGGCGCGTGTGGCAAGCCCGTAGCCGTCGACACCACCCAGTTGCCACCCTACGTTTCTGGACAGGTCGCAGCAACGCCAGAGCCTGGAGTTGTGAGCGCCCAGCCAGATGCGGGTGCCTCACCAGATGCCGCCACGCTCACGCCCGACAGTCGGGTTGGTGACTCCGGTGGTGATTCTGGCACGGGGAGCCCTGACAGTGCTTCCGCAGATCGTCCCATTGAGCGGTCGGATACCGCTGTCCCAGTGGGCGGACTGACAGTGAATCAGCCGGCGCTCGATTTCGGATCCGTGGATCAGGGGGACACGGCCACCAAGACGGTCACGGTCACCAACACGGGCCTGCCGGCTTCGGTCGGCCCGCAGGTGGTAGGCATCGGGTACACGATTCAAAGCACGAGCTGCGCCGGAGCGCTTGCGACCAACGGGTCCTGCACGATCACGATCGCGTTCAGCCCTGCGGTGAACGCGTCGGGTGGGGCGGCCGGTACCCTCACGATTGGGACCGGGATCGGCGCGATTGCAGTATCTCTCAGCGCCACCGCGACGGCACTGGGGACCTTCTCGGCCGCCCTTTCGGTACTTCCAGCGACGGCTCTGGTCGACCAGGCCGTCCCGTTCACCGTTACGGTGACACCAGCTGGCCCGTTGCCCGACCTGTCTTGCCTCAACAGCGGTCCTGACCTCAGCCCGGATCCAGTCGCGGCGAACACGACCTGTGCGGCGACCGCATTGGCGCCCGTGGTGCAGAGCTGCGTCTACGCCTTCATCTTCAAGGGCACGAAGGCTGGGATCGCGATGGACCAGATCACCTGTAGCTCCAGCGGCAATGTGCAGACCCTGCCGGTCAGCGTGACCGTGCTTTCGCCCGCCAGCTTGACCATTGCTCCTACCCCGGGCGCGTTCGCGGCCGTGGTCAGCGCGACCAGCGAACCCATCACCTTCAGGGTGCGGAACAGCGGGACGGCGCCGTCTGGGGCCCTCAGCGCGGCCCTTGGTGGTACCGGCGCCGCCCAGTTTGCCATGACCGACAACCAGTGCAGCGGTGTCCTGCTCGGCGGGGCGGCTTGCACGATTACGGTCGTGTACAAGCCGACTGCCGCTGGCGCTGTGAACGCTTCCCTTACCGTGACCGATGCGACGGTTGGCTCCACGCCAGCTACCGCCACCCTCAACGGAAGTGCAGTCACTTCGCCCACCCTGGCCATCGCCGGGGCGCAAGACTTGGGTACCGTGACGGTTGGCGAGACCGGCACGGCTTCGATCTACACGGTTACCAACACCGGCGGGAGCACGTCCGGCCTGGTAACGATTGCCGCAACTGACGCGCAGTTCGCGATCGGCAACAATCTGTGCGGTCCCTCGTTGGCGGCCGCCGGGACGTGCACCTTCACAGTTGCCTTTGCCCCCGGATCCGAGGGCTTGAAGACCACCGTGATAACCGCCAAGTCGGGAGGCATCGTTTCCGCGCAGAAGCAGGTCCAGGGGACCGGCAAGGCGGTCAAAGTTGCAGCTCTCAGCATGTCGCCACCCACCCTCGACTTCGGAACCATCGGTGTGGGTACCACCGCCGGGCCCCACGTCTTCACAGTGACCAACAATGGCGGAACGGCAACAGGCATGCTGAACGTGACCAATTTGGACAGCACCTCGAGCGTTGGTGGGGCGTCGCAGTTCACATATGTGACCACCTGCTCGCCAGCGCTTGCGCCGGGTGCAACCTGCTTCGTCGCCGTGACCTTCGCGCCGACCATCGCTGGCAGCGCTTCCGCGACCATCACAGTGAGCGACGGGACAGTGTCGTCCCCGGGCGGAACCGTGCTCGGCATCGCCCTGGATCGCGCCACGGTTGGTCTTGACTGTGGTAGCGGAACGTCGAGTGCCAGTACTGGAAGCAGCGAGACGTTTGCCGATACCATCGTGGGCAAGTCCGCAACGGTGGCTTGCACGGTCTCCAACACCCAAGACAGTCCACAAGCCACCGGCGCCATCCAGATCGCGGTGACCGGAGACTTCGCTGTGCCAGCAGCAACCAACAACTGCACAGCGTCGCTCCTTCCGGGCCTGTCCTGCACCTTCGCGCTCACTTTCACCCCCACTGCCACGGGACAGCGCAATGGAACGCTCACTGTGACGACCGACAACCAAGGTGCGCGCAACCAGAACCTGGGCGGAGTCGGCATTGGGGCCATCGAGATCGTGGAGATCGCACCGTGCACCAGCCCCAACCCCGCGTTGTGCTTCCCCATCGTCTCTCCCGGTGCTGCTAGTAACCTGGTGGCCTCAGAGCCGTTCGACTTCGGCCAGGTGACCCAAACGACCACCTCGACGACCATCCTCACCCTGGCGGTCTACGTGCGCGCTGCGGTCAACACCCTGAGCGTCACCAAGGACTTCGGCACTCCAGAGTCGTTCGCGTTTGGCTCGGTTCCCGGTGGCCTCGGCGTCGACTGCAGCACGCTTCCAAGCGTCACGGCAGTCCAGGCGTCAGTCACCACCCCCGTCTGCTACAAGCTAGTCCAGTTTACGCCCCAGACTCGGGGGCCCACGGTGAACGGAACCGTGACAGTCAACGGCCCTGCCGGTCAGACTGACTCGGCCACCATGAAGGGCATGGGCGTAGGCCCGCTGACCATCTCGCCCTCGTCGGCGATTTTCGCCAACGTCGGCGTTGGCACGTCTAGCACGACGATCTCTCTGACTGTGAAGAACAGTGGGTCGATCGCAATCGACAACATGACGTACACCTTGACCGGTACCAACGCTAACCAGTTCGCGGTGGTTGGAGATAGCCTGACCGGCGCGAGCATCGCCGCGGGAGGAGGCACGCAGTTCCTTGGCGTGAGGTACGTCCCGACCGCCGCTGGTGGGGCGACCGCCACCATCACGGTGACTGGAAACCTACACAATGGCGCGGGGACAGAGTCTCAGACGGTCAACCTGACCGGCAACGGTGCCACGGGCGCCGTGATGACGGTTGCGATCAGCAACAATGGCGTGTTTGCCAACACCGCCGCTGGTGCTTTCAGCGCACCGCTGGCGGTCACCGTGAGCAACGCGGCTGGCTCGCCCCCGACCGGCAATGTGTACTTCACCGTCTCGGGTAGTGACTTCCAGGTGAGCCTAACCGGCCTGCCTGCTGGGACCACCCAGGGAACCTGCCAACAGGTGGGCAACGGGACGGTGAACGGCGGCATGCCGGTGGCCGGCGGAGGGAGCTGCACGTACCTGGTATGGTTTGCGCCGTCGATGGCGAATGCTCGGGTTGCCAGAACCGGGACCCTGCTCGTGACGGCCAGCCCGGGCGGCAGCGTCAGCTTGCCGCTCTCCGGAAACGCCTTGCCGCAGCTCACGATCAGCCCGACTGGCATTCCTGCCACGCCGGTCGATCTCGGCACGGCTGTCATGAACACACTCCCGAATCCGAGTGTAGCATTTACGGTCACGAACAACGCCGCGACCGACATCCCGCCGAACGGCCTGTCGATCTCACAGGTCCTCAGCCCGAACATCCCCAACAATCAGGCGCTCTTCTACGTCGACACCACGGCTTTGAACGGCTGCAATGCCACCAACAGCGTGCCGAAGAACGGGGGAATCTGTACCTTCAAGCTGAGCGCCATCACCATCGGCTTCGACGGGGCACCGCTCGGCGTGAACTACTCGCGTATGCTGGTGCAGGTCGCGGCCCACACAGCGCAGTCCGCCCAGGCCGATGTGAAGGCAACTGTGGTCACGGGGCCGTCCCTGATGTTCACGCCCGCGACGGACGTGGCCGCAGGAACTGCGCGAGATCTCGGAACGATTGCCTTGGGCAGCCATTCGGCGCCCGCCAAGTACACCCTGGTGAACGTCGGTGGAACCAACGCGGGTGCGATCACGGCATTCATCTCTCTGCACGCCCAACCCGGCGTCGTGCAGTCCACGCCCCGCTATTCCGTCGACGCGAGTGCCTGCATAGGCCTCGGCGAGGCAGGACTTGCCCCAGGGCGCACCTGCGACATCCTGGTCACCTTCACCCCGACTGCTACCGACACCAACGCGATCCTCACCGAGCCGGACCAGAGCGTAGACCTGGTTGTGCCACCGACGAATGGTCTGGCCGTCGAGCTTCGCAGGTGGATCAGGGCTGAGGTTACGAGTTCGCAGACTGGGCCGTACCTGGTCGACAGCATCACACACCTCGCGCCATCGAACATGACCGGGCCCGTTGGCTCTAACAACGTCTATACCGCTACGCTCGATTTCCACGCTGGAACCACGGCCATTACGCCGGCAGCGGGCCTTGCAACCGCTACCCCCGATGTCATGACCGTTACCGCGGGTGACGTCGCCGGCTGCGTTGCGGGCGAGACAGTTCCGGCTGCAGCCATGTGCACCTTGAAGCTCACGTTCACAGCCGGCGCCACCCCGACCCCGGGTTGGCACGTTTTCACGGTGACTACCAACGACGCGTCGGCCACCAAGCTGAACGTGTTTGCCCGAGTTCCGCAGCCGGCGCAGCTCGTTGCATCGCGCAGCACGGTTGCCTTCGGAGGAACCATGATCGCGGTGCAGTCACAGACGCAGACCGTGGTCATCACCAACGTTGGCGAGGCGACGACTGCGGGCAATGTGGTCGTCACGCCCAGCGGTATGTCGCTCATCAACACATCCGGTTGTAGCGGGTTGCCTCTGGCGTACATGGGTACCTGCACCCTGGCCATCTCGGTCACGCCCACCGCACTAGGTTCTGGCAGCGGAACCATCACCGCCACCGCGATGGCCTCGCCCATCTCAGTGAGCTGGACTGGCGTGACTGCTTCGCAGCTCACGACCACCAATCCGGAAACCGACTTCGGCTCTCAGGCCGTGCTCTCGACGAATCCCAACACCCATACGTTCACCTTCCAGAACGGCGCCAACGCGCTCATGACCGGACCGTTGACGATTTCGGTGCTCAACGGGACAGCTGTGGATCCTGACTTCGTCATCACGGGTGGCACCTGCGTGACCGCAAACCTGGGTCTGGGGCTTGACGCTGGGCAAAGCTGCACGGTTACGGTGGTCTTCACTCCGACGGCCCTGCCGACCCCGGCGAAGAGCGGGATGCTGACCGTGAGTGCAAGCCCGGGCGGCACAGCGACGGTTAGGCTGGATGGGAAAGCGGTTCCCGCCCTCAGGGTGACCGGCCCGAGCACAGTCGTCACGGCGACGGACGGTAGCAAGTCTCTGGCTGTAGGCACGACCGCGATCGGTGGTACTGGGATCTCTGGCATCGTCGTGACCTTCACCAATGAGGTCGGGTCGCCGCAGACCGGGCTCTTGTCAGTGGCGCTCGGTGGGACGAATGCGGCGGACTTCCGGGTGACCGACGACAACTGCACCGGCGTGCAGCTTGCCACAACCGGTGTCTACGACGCATGGACGCCCGGAACCTGCACGGTCACGCTGACCTTCGCGCCCACGTCTGTGGGTGTGAGGACCGCAACCGTCACGGTGAGCGGAAGTCCGGGTGACAGCGCGCTCCTCACGCTGACCGGGAACGGGACCAGTCCGTAGGTTGAGGGGATAGGGTAGTGCAAAGCCAGTCTTTCGCCAGGTCTTCATCCGCGCCGCCCGTTCTCCGACGGTGGCGCTGGTTGGCGGTTGGTCTGGCCGTGACCGCCGACCTTCATGCACCAACCCGCAGCTCGCGGGTCGCCAGCGAGGAGACGGCTAGCACCCCTTCTCGAAGATTCGTGACTGGTTCGGTCTACCGGTTCCGAATCCGGGACCGGCCGTCGGATTCCCCTTCGGGGACTTCGGGACGGACAGCCCACCCTGCCAACCCCTCGCGCTTCGCGCTCGCCCTCGCCGGCCACCGGCCCCGCCGCCGTTCACCCGGCCTTTCAACCTACTGCAAATTCCCGAGAGGCGGCCCTCAGCTCGCCGGCCCTGCCGGCCCGCGTTTGTGGCGGATCAATTCCAGCTCGCTTTCGGAGAAGGTGTACTGCTGGCCGCAGAAACTGCAGCTGACCTGAGCCTGGTTGTCTTCCAGGATCATCGCCTGTAGGTCCTCCTCGTGAAGCATCTCCAATGTGGAGGCGGCGCGGGCGCGGCTGCACGAGCAGGCGAAGGTCACCGGCCGCCTTTCGAGTGTCTGCAGGCTGTCCGCCACCGGCCCCAGCAACCGGCGCGCCAAAGTCTCGGCGTCAATCGTACCCGCCGCTTCGAGCAGCACCTGACTCAATCGCTGGTCGTCCAAGGTCTGGCGAATGAACTCGACCAGGGCGGCGCCCTCGGCCTGGGGCAGGGTCTGCACCAATAGGCCCGCGGAAGCGATGACCTCGCCCTCGCCATCCACCAGCGTGTCGCAACGGAGCACGCTGTCGATCTGCTCACTGGTCGTCAGGTAGTTCTCAACGTCACTGTCGATCTCCCCGGTCTGCAGTGCCGTCTGGCCGGAATAGTTCTGCGCCATCCCCAGATCGCGGATCACGTTGACTATGCCCTGGTTTCCCACGGCCTCTGCCAGCGACACGCGGGCCGAGTCGGTTGGGCCGACCGAAAAGACCACGCTGGGATGCTTCAGGTAGGCGCGCACCCGACCAGACGACCGCGCATCCACGGTGATGCTGCCGAGCGGCCCATTGCCAAGAATCTGCAGGGTGACCTGCTCCTCGTCCTTGGTCAGCGTGGCCAGGGTCAGCCCCGCGGTGACCGCGCGGCCCAACGCCACCGCGGCCACGCCCCGCAGGTGGTGCCGGCTTGCGATCTCGCGCACGGCCTGGGTCGTTATCACGGCCACGACCCGAGCCCGGTTGTTTTCCAGCAAGCAGCGAATGATCTCATCGCGATCAATCACGTCGTGCCCCTGCGAGAGCGAATCGCTCAGTCCTTCGAGGAAAAGACAATGGCCCCGGGATCCCGTTCGCGTCCCGAGGCTTGCGCGCGAACCTTCTCGATATCCGCAAGCTCCTCGGCGATGCGCGGGAAGGCGTAACGGATCTGGCCATTGTCGTCGGTCACCACATCGCCGCCCAGGGCCACCAGGTTGTGGGACAGCGCTTCGGCCGCGGCGGGCTCGGGCGCCAGTTCCTCGACCGGGGCCGCCTGGCCCCGCCGGTCCACTACCGCTTGCAGCAGGCTCCGGCGGGCATTGCGCCTGCGCCGACCCGGCTCGCGCGCCCGTTCGACCAGCCAGCGGCCAAGCGGAACCGCAAACAGCAACGACGAGAATGCCAGGGGATAGTCGTGCAGGAGAAACTCTTGCCCAGGGAACGAAGTGCGCAGGCTGGCCTCGAAAGCCGGTACGATCCAAAACGGCGCCAGTAGATTGAACCCGTTGAACAGGCTGATGGCCACGTTGGTACCGGTGCGGTTTCCG
>Ga0182021_10005259_pt1 | contig 15291 bp, 12 predicted proteins | sample 612E3MmetaG_FD_120493 | JGI IMG/M metagenome (GOLD analysis project Ga0182021, IMG submission 120493) | Permafrost microbial communities from Stordalen Mire, Sweden - 612E3M metaG (Illumina Assembly) | ecosystem: Environmental > Terrestrial > Soil > Wetlands > Permafrost | place: Sweden... | reverse complement strand
GTGGCGCCATCTTCACCGACCAATCCGCCACGGTCGAGACAAAACACTACATTCAGTTTCTGAAGTGCAACATCATGGATGATCTGGTCGAAGGCACGCTGGAGAAAAGTCGAATAAACATTGCAGAAAGGAATCATCCCGGAAGCTGCAAGCCCGGCTGAAAAAGTGACCGCATGTTGTTCTGCGATTCCTACATCAAAAGTCCTTTCCGGCATTTTATTCATCATGAAATTGAGAGAACAGCCGGTTGACATGGCCGGTGTGATCCCGACGATTTTTGGATTCGCCTCTGCCAGTTCAACAATGGTACGTCCAAAAACCGTTTGGTATTTTGGAGGCTGGTTATGGCATTTGTCTTCCTGTATTTCCCCCGTATTTTTATCAAAGATCCCGGGAGCATGATAGATGGTTTGTTCTTTCTCGGCATGTTTATACCCTTTGCCTTTAATGGTCACGACATGAAGAAGCTTGGGTCCATGGAGTTTTTTCATGTCCTCCAGCAGTTTTACCAGACGGATCACATCATGTCCATCCACGGGACCGAAATAGCGGAAATTAAAGGCTTCAAAGAGGTTACTCCGGTTCAGCAAGGTCGACTTCACGGCGTTCCCGATCTGCTTGACAATGGCCCTGGAATTTTTCCCGTAACGGGTTCCACCGCCAAGCATCAGCCAGATCTTATCACGGGTCTTATTATACATACCGGAGGTGACAATATCCGCAAGGTAATCCTTGATGGCCCCGACATTCTTGTCGATCGCGATGCCATTATCGTTCAGGATAACCAGCAGGTTGGCATTTGAAACCCCGGCATTGTTCATGGCCTCCATGGCCATTCCTCCCGAAATGGCGCCATCGCCGATGATGGCCACATGGTGCCGGTCCCTTTCATTGTTCAGGTTTGAGGCCACACCCATGCCCAGCGCAGCGGAGATTGAGGTGGATGAGTGCCCTGCACCAAAAGCATCGTATTCGCTTTCGCTCATTCGCGGAAACCCGCTGATACCTTTATACATCCGGTTGGTATGAAAAACATCCTTTCTGCCGGTGAGAATTTTGTGGGTATAAGCCTGGTGGCCCACATCCCATATGATCTTATCGAAAGGTGTATTGAATACATAATGGATTGCAACGGTCAGTTCCACTGTACCCAGGCTGGCACCAAGGTGACCGGGGTTGGTCGAGATCACATCAATGATGAATTGCCGGATCTCGGCACATAATTTGGGAAGATCTTCAATTTTCAGCTTCCGGAGATCCGACGGGTCATTTATCGTTGCAAGAAGGTCACCAATCTTTGCAGTCATTTGAGCGGTTAATAGAAGGTTCAGTTCAGGATACCAATAACAGATTAAAAACGAAACCGGAATCGTATATATTGCGACGAATGAACTCCTTTATAGAAGTCCCAATTCTAAAAGAGCAGCTTCCGAGATCATGTCCTTATCCCAGGGCGGGTCAAAAACCAGCACAACCTTGACGTCTTTAACCCCTTCCACACTTCTCACCTCATTGTAAACGATACCCGGCATATCTTCTGCGATCGGGCAATTCGGGGTCGTAAGGGTCATGGTTATATATACTACCGACTGATCGTCGATTTTCAATTCATAAATCAATCCAAGGTCATATATGTTGACCGGAATCTCCGGGTCATGCACCCGCTTGAGCGCTTCGATGACCTTGCCTTCCAATTGTTTATTCTGATTTGTCATAAAACCAAGCGTTTTTCAGGAGAAGCAAAGTTAAAGATTTTTCTGATAGGTATGTTGACCTCCGGGATGGGATTACCCTGCTTTTTTACTTCTTTTTCTTTCCGTTTCATCCAGGATGATTTTCCGGAGCCGGATGGATTTTGGCGTCACTTCAACATATTCGTCCCCCTGGATGTATTCCATTGCTTCTTCCAGCGAGAACTTTACTGCAGGGAAGATCACAGCTTTGTCATCCGAACCGGAGGCACGCACATTGCTGAGTTTTTTGGTCTTTGTAAGGTTGATGACCATGTCGTCGCTGCGGGTGCTCTCTCCCACTACCTGCCCAGCATAGATGTTGTCACTTGGCTCGACGAAAAATTTCCCCCGGTCCTGGAGTTTATCGATTGAATAGGTGATGGCGGTACCGGTTTCCCCGGCGATCAGCGAGCCACTGTTCCGGCTGGCCATCTCTCCTTTCCAGGGCTCATAACTTTTAAAGCGGTGCGCGATCACGGCTTCTCCTTCGGTAGCGGTTAATACAGGATTCCGCAGGCCAATCAGGCCACGTGCAGGAATATCAAATTCGAGGATGGTACGGTCGCGTTTGGTTTCCAGGTGGATCAGGTCGCCCCTTCTGCGGCTGACGATCTCGATGACTTTTCCCGAAAAAGATTCCGGAACGGCTACCCTCAATAACTCCACGGGTTCATGAACCTTCCCGTCAATCACTTTTGTAAGAATATTCGGCTGACCCAGCTGGAACTCGTACCCTTCGCGGCGCATGGTCTCCACGAGGATGGCCAGGTGAAGGATCCCTCTTCCGTAAACCTGGAATTTGTCGGGTGAATCCATTTCTTCCACTCTCAGGGCAAGGTTCTTTTCAATTTCCTTGGATAGCCGCTCGCGGATGTGCCGCGAGGTAACATAGGTCCCTTCTTTCCCTGCAAAAGGAGAATTGTTGATGGTGAAAAGCATGCTCATGGTCGGTTCATCCACGCTGATCCGTTTCATCCCTTCAGGATTCTCAGCATCGGCAAGGGTATCCCCGATATCAAAATTCTCAGGACCCAGCACGGCACAGATCTCGCCGGCTTTCACCTCAAACTTCACTTTTTCCTTGCTCAATCCCTCAAACAAGTACAACTCCTTTACCGTCGATTTCAGGATAGTACCATCGTTCTTCACCAGTGAAACCTGGTTTCCTGCCTTGATCGAACCACGTGATACCCGACCCACCGCTATACGTCCGACATAGGAAGAATAATCCAGTGAACTGATCTGCAGCTGAAGTGTACCCGGCTCAGCCGAAGGAGCAGGTATGTGTTCAATAATGGTATCGAGAAGATAGGTGACATCGGTGGTAGGTGTTTTCCAGTCGGCCGACATCCATCCCTGTTTCGATGATCCATAAACCGTCGGGAAATTCAGCTGGTCTTCATTGGCATCCAGGCTGAACATCAGTTCGAAAACAGCTTCATTGACCTCATCCGGCGAACAATTGGGTTTATCAACCTTATTGATGACGACGATGGGTTTCTTCCCGAGTTCGAGGGCTTTCTGAAGCACAAACCGGGTTTGCGGCATCGGCCCTTCAAAGGCATCGACTACCAGCAGAACACCGTCGGCCATGTTGAGCACACGTTCCACCTCCCCGCCGAAATCGGAGTGGCCGGGAGTATCAATGATGTTGATCTTAATTCCTTTGTACCTGACCGAAACATTTTTCGAAAGGATCGTGATCCCTCTTTCACGTTCAAGATCGGTTGAGTCGAGCACCAGGTCAACCACAACCTGGTTTTCACGGAATAATTTTACCTGGTGGAGGATACGGTCAACCAATGTTGTTTTCCCATGGTCGACGTGGGCAATGATAGCGATATTTCTGATATTCTGCACGGTATGAATTTAAAGGGCTGATTTTTGAAATTGGCTGCAAAGGTACTCCGAAAAAAGGCAGGTTCGGCATTATGCTTAGAAAAGATTGAATGAGCGTGCATTCCGGAAATTACGGTAACAGAAAAAAAGGCCGCCCTTTTGGGACGGCCTCTAAACTCAAACATCGATTAGCCATTAGAGCGGGAGGAAGTATGTACCCGAGTTACCGTTAACCACCCAATCAACCTTGTATTCTGTAGGACAATCTCCATTGGTAATAGGGTTGTTATTGCTGTCATAACCGAAAGTAATGGTGGCTGATTTTGAAGCAGAGGGGATCTCATGAATGATGATTCCTGAACAAGGATCCCAGTTGCATACCTGTTTGTGAACCACCGACTGCGTGATGCTGGAATAAAACTGTTCTCCGTTCCTGTTGATTCCCCAGGCAGCAAGATTGTTATACCCATCTGCACTTCCGAATCCATCGGTTGTCATAACCAGTGCGATCAAAGAGCCGGTGAAAGTCCGCTGGCGGGCTATGTTCCATACCTTGGTGTCGCCGTTGTCGAATGTGGCATTCACGCTGCCCCAAACCTTGTCCACAATAGAAGTGACCGTACTGTCAAGTCCAAGTTCCCAGAGGTAATGACCGGTGACATTCTGGAAATGTTTAACTCCGTTCAGTTTCAGGGTTTTCTGGGTGGAAATCTTAGTAATAGAAAAATTGTCAAGGGTAATGATAACCGCACACCCAGGCTGTCCCCAGGCTTCCAGGTATCTTTTCTTAACCAACACATGACCGGTGCGGTAGTGTGTGTTACTACAATCATTTCCATGGTATTCAATATCCATTGTAATGGAGTCATTGATAACGCTTCCAACGGTTTTCGTTGTATTGCAGGGACCACCGGGCAAACCGGATTTTAATTTTGATTCCGACATATACGAATTGGCGTCATTGCAAGCCTGGTCAGAAGCATTCTCGATATTGTTTTCATCTTTGGTCAGTTGCTGCATCGACTCAGTGTCGGTCTTGCCTTTGGTCGTTGTCGTGTCTTTTTTATTGCAGCCAGCGAACGTCAGGGTCATCGCGGCGATCATCAGGAATCCGAAGCGGAAGAGATTTTTTGTTTTCATGGATTTGTTTTTTGAATTAGTGATTATGTTTCGGAATAGGTTCTTTTAGAAATAATACACCGTGAAACGGGTTAACCCTTACCCGGGGATCAATTTTTTTATCTTTTATTGCGGAACGTTCTGGGATATGGAAGAAACGCCGCAGACAGCGAAAAAACCAGCCCCACCGGCGCTCAGGTTGGTGGGGACATTGGCCGGGATGGTATTGAACAAGGCCCCCTGCCATTGGGTTTCCAGCAGCACTTCACGGATAAACTCAGCATATCCGGGCGTCAGTGAATACCTTGTTTCAGTAATTGTTGTTCCGGCCGGAAAAGAAACCTTTTCCATGGAGGGTGCAAAGATCTCACTGACATCCAGTGTCGAAAGGGTATAAAACAGCAACCTTGCCTTGCATTTTGCGGAATCGGTATGCTGATAGCCCGGCACCTTCGACCAGTCAAGAGACACTTCCCACATGGCCGGGGGTGCTGTGCTGAATGAACTGGCCACCCAGGATATATGGTACAACCCTGAATCATCCTCCTTTGAATAAACAAGGAAATTAAAGATGGAGGCCGGAATTATTGCTGATTTCGCGGAAATAATCTGGTCGCTGGAAAATATGAGCAGCGAATAATTCTTTCCCTCCCGGGCCTGGAATTCCGAAATTGATTTGTAAACTCCCGAACCGGCTGGTTGTTCTGCCATCTGAAACACCGAATCTTCATCTGAGATCAGGATATTGGCGCCGGTCACCGGAACCGGTTTTGCATTTAATTCCGAAACCGGGAAAGTGAGGGTCAGGGTTTGTGTTTTTTTATCGCTGGTAATAATTCCATCCAACACAATGAGTTTGCCGACCTGACCTTTCAGCTGCCAATCAGTTTTCTTCTCACACCCTGAGAAAGAAAGTAAAATGAGGATATATAAGAAAACTCTTCTCATCAGAACTTGAATTGATAATTCAGTGACGGGATTATTCCTGCAACGGATATCGTTGTCGGTATCAGCTGGTAACCTTCATCCAGGTTCGAAGGCACAACAATATTTCCGTTCCCGTCCTGGATCTTGTTGAAATTCACGGAAAACGGATTCAGCCGTCCATAGGCATTGTATAAGGTCAGTATGAGTGAATGCTGATAATGATTTCCAGGCTTGCTGAGTGTCCATTTTACTGAAAGATCGAGCCGGTGGTAATCGGGAAGGCGGTCGTTGTTCCGGTCGCCGTATACAGGAATGGAATAACCATTATTATAAAAGAACCCGATGGGTGTTGTGATCGCTCCTCCGGTCATATATATCCAGTTGGCAGAAAATGCCCAGTGTTTTCCTGAAGAATAAGAGAGGTAAATGCACACATTGTGAGGCCGGTCATAAAATGCAGGATATTCTTTACCGCTATTTATTTCCGGCGTCTGAACAAAGGTCCGAGAGTAAGTATATCCGATCCAACCGGTAAAATCCCCTTCCGTCTTCCTCACCATCAGCTCAATTCCGTAGGAACGGGCTTCCCCGTTCCGGATCTCTCCTTCCAGCAGGTGATTGAACAAAAGGTTTGCATGATCCTTATAATCGATATGATCATGATACATGTTATAAAAAATCTCAGCCGAAAAATTCAGTTTCGTCCGGAATACCTGTGTAAAATACCCCAGCGAAACCTGGTCGGCTTTTTGGGGATGAATGTTCGGACCAGCAGGAGCCCAGACTTCCAGAGAAGTGAAAGGGCTGACGGAAACGGAAAGCACCTGGAAGAACTGCGTGGTACGGCTGTAACCTGCTTTCAGTGAAGAACGCTCATTCAGCATAAAACGGACATTGATCCGGGGTTCCGGGCTGAAGAAAGTTGCATAAGCCGAAAGGTTGGAGACCCGTGTGGAATCAATTAAATTGTGATAGCCATCGAAATGATATACCGTTGTCGGCCCAAGATCCTGCCATACCGGCAACCGGATCCCATAACTTACCAATATCCTTTTCCCGAACATCTGCTCATTTCCCAGGTAAAAATCGTATTCCATCGAATGATATTTCGCAATGGGGAAAGCTGCAGGATCGTTCTGGTTATTTGGAAGGCTGACATTCCCCGGATTCGAGTTGTGATTGGTAATTTCAAAACCTGCACGAAGGGTGTTTTTTGGATTCAGGTACCATGTAAAGTCGGTCTTGAAGGTCAGTCCGGAGATGGCCGAATTCCAGACATCTTTCTGTTCATTGTCGATGTAGAGGTAATATTGATAACGGCTGTAACAAAGGGTAGTATTGGAAAACAGCTTGTTGCTGAACGTGTGGTTCCACCGGAAGGTGCCGGCCATGTTGTTCCAGCTCATTCCGGATATGGGATAGCTGGATTCATTCGTCTGCCCGAAACGATCATAACCGTAAAAGAAAGTAAGGAAAAAACGGTTGCGGGTATTCAGTTTGAAATTGACTTTTGCATTGATGTCATAAAAAAGGATATCAAAGGATTTCAGGGAAGAATGAAGGTTGTTCAACCAGTTCAGCGTGGACATCCTTCCAGAAAGAATGAATGAACTTTTATCCCTTACAATGGGCCCTTCAAGCGTAAGCTCAGAGGCATAAGGACCGATGTTGCCAGAAAACCCGAACCGTTTCAGGTTCCCGTTCCTCGCCTTGATATCGATGACGGACGATAATCTTCCGCCGTATCTTGCAGGAAAATCACCTTTATAGACCGTCATTTCATTGATGGCATCGGGTGCCAGTACTGAAAAGAAGCCGAACAGGTGAGAAGGATTGTAGATTGGCGCTTCATCGATGAGGATCAGGTTCTGGTCGCTGTTGCCTCCCCTCACATAAAAAAGCGAGGAACCGTCGCCATAAGATTTGATTCCCGGAACCGCCTGAAGGGATTTGATGACATCGAGGTCGCCCGCAAATCCCGGCAACTGAGACAAGGTTTTAGCAGAAAACCGGAATTCGCCAAGCGAACTGTTCCGGATCTCCTCCTGCTTGTTTTTACCCTGAATAACAACTTCCTTGATCGTCAGGCTCGAGGATTCCATCTCTATTGTCGCCTCCTCATCCTTCTCAAGATGAATGGTCATCAAAAAATCCTTGTACCCTATATAAGAAAAAACGAGCTCGTAAGGATTGTCAGGCAAGGTAAGGGAATAAAAGCCATATCCGTTGGTGATGGTGCCAAGATGTGTATCGCGGATATATATGTTGGCACCGATCAGCACTTCCCCGCTTGCTTTGTCTTTCAGGTACCCGCTGATGGTGTGCTTTACCGTTGCAGGGCTTTTTTCCCGTGACTTATCCGCTTCATCCCTGTGATTCATTTTAAGTACGACCTGGTTTTCCAAAACAAAATAGTCGATCCCGTTTTTCTTCAGCACCAGGTCCAGTATTTCGCGAATGGTTTTGTTTCTTGCTTTCACACTGATCTTCATCCCAAGTGGAATGCTTTGCGGATTGTAGGAGAAAAAAATGTTCCCCTCATCGCCAATTTTACGGATCACTTCGCCGAGGGATTGTTTCCGGGTGATGATCGTGATCTTTTTATCAAGGTCCTGGGAGAAAACGGAATGGGAAAGCATCAGAAAGCAGAAAAAGAAAGGGTATATGAGTTTCCTGATTTCCAATGATGCGGGGATAACTTAGTTACACTTTTTGCCTGAAATTTCGGTCCAGGTCCCATGGTTGCTGATGTTCAGTTCAAGCGTAGCCTGGAGGACATGCAGTATGGATTCCACGGACTGATGGTCGAATGTGGCGGTTACCAGGCAATACGAGATCACCGGTGTTGTAATGCGCAGGTTTGCATGATAAACCTTGTTCAGGTCGGCAACGATCGTGACCAGCGGTGTATTGTTGTAAATAAACCGTTGAGTCATCCAGGCCCGGTAATTCTGATCGGTATTGATATCTTTTTCCATCTTTTCCAGGCCGGGGATGATTTCGGCCTTTTCGCCCGGGCCAAGGAAAATGCATTTCTCCTTTTGGTTATCGAAATATACGGCCACCGAACCGCTGTTCAGGATCACTTCCATGGAATTGCCGGTAGCATTGGTGTTTACATAAAATGAAGTGCCCAGCACTTCCACCCGGACATTTTGGCTGGTAATAATGAAAGGTTTTGCATCGTCATGTTTGACTTCGAAGTAAGCCTCGCCCTTAAGTTTTACATTTCTTTTGTTCCCTTTGAAAGAGGAAGGATATTCAAGGGTAGCGCCTTTATTCAATGTTACGGAAGTTCCATCCGGGAGTTTTCCTTCTCTTATGGACAGGGTTGCTTCCAGTTGTTTTTGCTGAGGAGAAGAAAAATACCTGAAAATAAAAAATGAGGGAATTAAAAGAAAAAGAAGAATAGCTGCAATCCGGAACACTTGCCGGTAATGGATCTGGAATGTGAGATGAGGGATTTGGGATGCGGGTTTCTCATTCATAATCTCTTCCATTTCTTTCCAGGACGCATTCAGCTCCAGGGAATTTTCCAATCTCGCCTGTTCCATGCTGAACCATATCCGGCGGTAATCCTCAAACACCTTCCTGTTGCCTGGGTCGGCCTTCAGCCAGGCTTCCAGGAACACCAGGTCGTCACCGCTGGCTTCTCCCGCCAGGTAGCATGTGATCAAGTCGATTGGATATGTGGGATCTGTTTCCATAGTTATGCTGACGATATTACACTTAAGTTGGCGTTTACCCTTAGATTGATTTTAATATTATTTCGCCATTCCGCTAGAATAATGTCACCCCTACAGGGTTAAAATGATTTTTTTTATTATTTTCGATTTTCCCCATTTATTTTGCGACCCTGTAACTTTGTGACTTTGTGATTTTGTCACCACCTCTACACCTCTCCACCTCACTCCCTCACTCCATCACTTCATCACTTTCTCACTCCAGAAACTCCGCCAGCCGGCTGCGCATGTGTTGCAGTGCTTTCGACATCTGAGATTCCACGGTTTTTACGGAGATCTCCAAACGGGTGGCAATTTCGAGGTATTTCAGGTTTTCATTCCGGTTAAGCACGAAGATCTCCCTGCATTTTTCCGGCAGCTCCTCAATGGCTTTCCCGATCTTGTCCCTGATCTCAGCTTCCACCAACCGGTCGGGCTGAACATATATTTTATCCGAAAGTAATCCTTCCATATCCAGGATTTCCTTATTAAATTTTTTATTATCCCGGAGATAATTCAGGCATTTGTTGCGAACAGTGGTGCTAAGGTAGGTCTTCACCGGTTTGGAAACATCGATGCTTCCGCGTTTTTCCCAGAGGCTGATAAAGGCTTCCTGTGTGATCTCCCGGGCCATATCGGTATCCTTCGTATACTGAAGTGCAAAAAAGCAAAGTCCCTTGAATTCACTGCGGAAAAGCGATTCGAAAGTGGCTTTGTCAAGCAATTGCGGCCTATTTAAATTCTGTTCTTCCATTTTTTACACATCCACCTCTTTCAGCCGTGAACTGAGGTCTTTCATGGAGGTCAGGCTTTCCATTAATCCCGGAAGGTATTCCGTAGAAGCAATGAAGGTCCAGATATAGGATACAATGGCATAGATCTTTCCGGTAGAAAATTTATCCACATCGACGCAGATAAAAAGTACCACGATGAAGATGATCATCAGCAAGACCTTGATGACCGCATAATCGATGGAGTTCCATTTTGCGATCTTGGTTTGGGGCGGCACCATATCGCGATAATATTGATGGATCTTTGCTGTGTTTTTCTCATCCACCAACCGGTACAGGTCTTCGCGGGTATCATGAATGTTTTTCTGAAGCGTCACTACATTCCGCCGGTAAATATTATTGATCAGGACGACCGGGAAAATTACAAGAAACGCCACAACAGCAATCCGCCAGTCGTAGAAGAACAAGGCAATGACACCTCCGCCGGTGGCAAAGATCTGCCAGCTGACTTCCGGCAGTCGTTCCTTGAAAAAAACGATGTATTCCCTGGCCAGTTCGGCCCGCGCCAGGATCTTGGAAGGTGCATGCCCCTGTTTTTTTGAATTTACGATCACGCGGGTGGCAATATCGGCATACATCTTCGAATAAACCCTTCCGCTGAAAAGCCTGCTCATGGTACCTCCCAGAACATTTACCAGGTAGATGAAGATCCAGATAAACAAAGGCGCGTAATAATTCACAGCTTCCTTGTTGTAGAAATGGTCGATCAGCGCATCCAGCAAAGAACCAAAAAAAGTAGGTTCAACGATCCAGGCAACATTTTCGATCAGCACAAAAACCAGGACACCTGCAATGGAGAATTTGAATTGCTTGACGATCTGCGTAAAGGTCATGGGAGATATCAATGAGAATGCAAATTTACCAAATTAATCGTTGAACAGGAAATGTCAGAACATTTGATTTATCTTTGATCAATAAAACAATATGGAAATATGAGGCTCAGATTTTTTCTGTTGATCGGCATCTGCTTTTCCTTCTTATACGGTTGCCGGGAGAAGGAAAGCATTCCCGGGATCTACCGGTATTATTACGGAAAGCGGAACGGCTATAACATCTGGATTGTGGATGGCTACAAAGTCCGGCATAAAATCTACAATTCTTTTCTCTATGGAGGGAATGAACAGCGCTATCCGTTCAATCCCAAAGGCGAGATCTGGATTGACAATGCACTTTCCTGTGAGGAGTTTGAGATGACCCTGATCCATGAACTGAACGAACGTCACCTGATGGCGAAATTTGGCTGGACCTACTATAAATCCCATGATTCCTCACTGAGACTGGAGGTAAAGACACGCCGGGATTATGACGCGATCTGCAAGTCGCATGAAGCCTCGCTTGGTAAGGTAGGTGTGACGGATCACGACAATAGTAAAGAAATTACAGATATTCCCGACAGCATCCGGTTGCAGAACATATACCGTCTGCCGGTCGGAAAACGGGATGGCATCAGCATCTGGATTGTCGACGGGTATCTTGTCAGGAAGACGATTTTCCCGGATTTCGGGTTCAGTGGCAATGATCTTTCCTGTCATTTTATTCCCCCGAAAGAAATTTGGATCGACGGACAGATCTCCTGTGAAGAAACGGAATATTCGATTTCCATTGAATTGATGGAAAGGAAGGAAATGTTAATGGGAAAAACTTACAGTGTCGCTTATGAAGATGCAATAACGGAAAACACCCGCCAGCGCGACAAAATGGCTTTGCTGATTCAGCAGCACTCTCCGTTGTTTTTACCTGATACGATCACGCGGGATAAGGGGATAATTGAGAATTGATATGTCGGAGATCAGAGGTCGGAGGTCGGAGATCAGATATCGGAATTCTGACCTCCGACTTCTGACTTCGTTTTATACGCAAGTGCATACAGTTTCATCTGCTTAATCATGGAAGTAAGACCGTTGGAGCGGAAAGGCGACAGGTGTTCCCGTAAGCCTATTTTCTCGATGAAACCCATATCAGCATTGAGAATTTCATCGGGTGTATGTCCGGAAAGTACTCGGATTAACAAGCTTACAATTCCTTTAGTAGTGCTAGTTTCGCTATCTGCTGTGAAAAAGATTCTCCCGTCCTTATAATCGCTATGCAACCAGACTTTCGACTGGCAGCCGGTGATAACATATTGTTCGGTTTTATAATTTTCATCGAGTTTGGGGAGAGATCTTGCGATATCGTCAAGATAACTATATTTGTCTTCCCATTCTTCAAAGAGTGAAAATTCGGAAACGATCTGCTCTTGGATTTCAGTGATTGTCATATTGTTTTTATTACGAACATCAGATAGTAGATCGTCCGAATATTTTTCTAACTTTTTGAATTGCTTCCACCAGCGAATCGATCTCTTCCACCGTATTGTAAAATGCAAACGAGGCTCTCACCGTCGCCGGTATTTTATACCATTCGATTAATGGCATTGCACAATGGTGTCCGGTTCTCACCGCGATACCCATTTTATCAATGATAACACCTGCATCGTATGGATGAATAGAACCGATGAGAAAAGAAATGAGGCTGGTCTTCTCCTTTGCGGTGCCAATGATGCGGATATCGCCCATTGCATTCAGTTTCCCTGTAGCGTAATTTAGGATCTCATTTTCATAATTCCGGATATTTTCCATTCCCAGCCCCTGGAGGTAGCTAATTGCAGCATGCAATCCGTAAACTCCTTCCACATTGGGAGTTCCTGCTTCGAATTTAAAGGGTAGCTCGTTAAAGGTAGTATGATCCGTAAATACCTCTTTGATCATTTCACCTCCCGATTGATATGGCGGTATTGCTTCCAGGAATTTTTCCTTCCCATAAAGCACTCCGATCCCCATCGGGGCATACATCTTATGACCCGAAAAACAGTAAAAATCACAATCGAGGTCCTGCATATCGGCACCCAAGTGCGAGATCGACTGTGCGCCATCGATCAGCACAGGAATGTTATAAGAATGTGCAATCGCTATGATCTCTTTTACAGGGTTGATTGTTCCCAGTACATTGGAAACATGGGTGATGGCTACCAGTTTTGTTCTTTCGTTCACCATCTTGCGGAATGCATCCATATCCAGTTCCCCGTTTTCACGGATGGGTATGAACTTTACCTTTGCCCCTTTTTCGATGCACATCTGCTGCCAGGGAACGATGTTCGAATGATGCTCCATGATGGAGAGGAGTACTTCGTCGCCGGGGGAGATATATTGTTTCCCGAAGGAAGATGCAACCAGGTTGATGGATTCGGTAGTTCCTTTTGTAAAAATTATTTCATTGGAAGATGCGGCATTGATGAACCGCTGGACCATTTTCCGTGTTTCCTCGTAGGCTTCCGTCGCCCTCTGACTCAGGAAATGTACGCCCCGGTGAATGTTGCAATTATCGGTTTCATAGTATCCGCTGATCGCACGGATGACCTGGACCGGCTTCTGCGTAGATGCAGCATTGTCGAAATAAACCAAAGGGCGGCCATACACCTTCTGATGCAGGATCGGAAAATCTTCCCGGATTTTATTTACTGGGAACGAAACCATACTTGAATTACGAATTACAAATTACGAATTACGAATTAAGTTATAAAGTCTTCATCTCATCAGCTCGTGAGCTCATCAACTCATCAACTTCTTCAAACCTTGCTCATATCAATATCAAACTCCATCGGGTGTTCCGGGGTACTGCAATGAAGCACACATTGTTCGCAGATCTGCAGTTCGCCCTGGAGGCGTTTCTTCACCATATCTTCAATACGGAAACGAAGTTCCGGAATGGAAATTTTTCCTACAACTTCATTGGCAAACGCGAACATCAGCAGCATCCGGGCGCTTTCGGGACCGATTCCCCGCTGCATCAGGTAGAACATGGATTCGGTGTCGAGCTGCCCGGTGGTGGATCCATGGCTGCATTTGACATCATCGGCATAAATTTCCAGGAAAGGCTTTGAATAAGCCTTGGCGGTATCTGTCAGTAAAATATTCCGGTTACTCTGGGTTGCGTTGGTTTTCTGGGCATCTTTACGAACAAAAACATGGCCGTTAAAAACGCCGGTTGAATTTTCATCCAGGATGCCCTTGAACATTTCCACGCTCGTACAATCTGTAGCCGCATGATCCACATAAACGTGGTTGTCAAGGTGCTGCTTGCGATCCATCAGGTATAAACCATAAATATTGGCCGCTCCATGAGGACCATTAAAAAGGACGCGGGTATTGTTCCGGATCATTCCTCCATTCAGGGTAATGAAATTCGAAACGAGTTCGGCATCCTTCTCCAGCTGGAATTCTGTATTGCTGATCAGGATTGAATTGTTGTTCAGGTTCTGCAGCTTGTAATGATCCAGGAAAGCGCCTTCATCCAGGTGAACCTCCGTGACGATATTTGAAAAGCTCGCCTGGTGGTTATAGGAATCATCGCAATGAACCAGTGAAAGCCGGGCATTCTTTCCCAGCAGGATCAGGTTGCGCGACTGGAGGAAAATATTTTCATCATGCTGGATCACGTTGATCAGCTGTATGGGCTTTGGACTGTGAACATTGTCGGGAACATAGATAAAAATCCCATCCTGTGCAAAGGCGGTATTCAGGTCGGTGAGTCCACTTTTGCCGGTTCCGGTATATTTTCCGTAATGTTGCCCGATAATTTCCGGGTATGCTTTGAATGCTTCTGCAAGACTACCCAGGATCATCCCGTTTCCCAGCCGGATCAGGGGAACATCTTTGGAAATATACCAACCATTCATCTGTCCTATAATGGCAGTGTCGAGGTGCGGGATATTGCAGCGGAAAATCTTCTGGACATCCATCCCGGGCAAGGGATGAAAATAATAGTCGTATTCTTTCCCGAGCCATTCCTTCAGGTCGGTATTCCGCCATTCCTCCATCCGGGTATTCGGAAAACCAAGTACAGAGAAGGAATCAAATGCTTTTTGCCGGATCCGGCTCACCGGTTCAGGGTCATTTTTGAAAATCTCCTTCCGGTTCTTCTCAAAAAGTGTGATCATCCTTTCTTTTGTGATGATCTCTTTGAGGTCTGTTGCCATTTTCACTGTCTTTTTTCCGGACTGATTTATTCAAATTCTTTCTTGATCCAGTCATAGCCCTTTTCTTCCAGTTCCAAGGCCAGTTCCTTATTTCCCGACTTGACTATCCTTCCCTCGAAGAGCACATGAACAAAATCGGGGACGAT
>Ga0182021_10005258_pt1 | contig 15292 bp, 12 predicted proteins | sample 612E3MmetaG_FD_120493 | JGI IMG/M metagenome (GOLD analysis project Ga0182021, IMG submission 120493) | Permafrost microbial communities from Stordalen Mire, Sweden - 612E3M metaG (Illumina Assembly) | ecosystem: Environmental > Terrestrial > Soil > Wetlands > Permafrost | place: Sweden... | reverse complement strand
GCTGCGCGATATTTCTCGCTCGCTAATCCCACATTCTAATTTTAACCGTAGAATCTCTTTGATCTTGCGCAAGGACAACCTCCTGTTCGGCATGAATCACCTCCAAAGTGATTCTATGCCAATGTGTTGTCCAGCGCCTCTTCTCAGGGGGTGGCCGATTTGGTCCGAAAGGGTGGCCTACTTTACTCCGAAAGGCCGGCCGGTTTGCTCCGAAAGGGTGGCTTTTTTACTCCGAAATACGCAATAAGTCCCCCGCAGAGAGAATATAAGCAAATCCGACCGCACAGCGCCATGAATTAACAGACACCCGCACCTGAGGGTCAGCAACGGCAGGATTCTAATGCGGGGGGATACTCAACACGAGGTAAGGTCAATGTTGTATCACTTGTTGGCGGAACAAAGGCAGATACCCCTGATGCTCGGTTTTACTCTTCCACTTTGTATTTAGCTCTTTCACTGGCAAGCTGATACCAGCCATTCCGGGTATTATCTTTAACATCAAATTGTGGGACATAGGGTTTAATGTCCAGCAATTGCGTGCCGTCAAGCATATCCACACCACCGATATCGAGAATATTATCCCTGACACGATAAAGCCGGATCACGGAAAGGCCGATGGGATTCGGCCGATTATAATGGCGGATTGCGAAAATCCCTTTGTTGTCCTTATCCACGAAAGGTTTGGTTAACAGGGTATAGCCTTCGGCTTGATGAAAATAGTAAATAAGAATCAGGTGCGAGAAACCTGAGATATATTGAAGACCTTCAACAAATTCGGGAAACAACTCAATAAATCTCCTCGACGAAAGCGTCGAGGTATCATTAATACCAAGTTACCCAAAGTGGAGTTCGCCGCGAGCGGCGGGTATTGAAACCTAAAAGAGAATAATAAAACAAAGGCTGTCAATAGAAAACAGGTAGATAAAAGTAAAAAAATGGTTAAGAATTATTTGATTGACTGCGTGGAAAAGATTTGTTCCGGGAATTAGGGTTAGTGTTGTTTTTCGGTTGATAAAGAGCTTGATAAATCACCTTTGTCAAGGTATTCCTATCATCTGCGGTCAATCGGAAATTTAGTTTATTCACTCACACAATCATCCGGTGTGATGATCTAGGTAAATTGATGATTTAATTTTTGACTTAATTCGCTACTCTATGATAAAGTATCTTTAATTTAATATTGAAATTACTCTTCGAGTTGTCAGACTTAAAGATAAAACCATGGTGTGGCGACCGGTGTCCCGATTAAATCGAGACCAAGGGTACAGGTGGAAACGCCTGCGCCTCCCGTGTTTGGAAAGGAGAGACAGCTCTGCAAAAGTATAGCTATTGCCAATACTAAGCTATTGCTATTAAATATTTTGCGTAGGGCACCTCCTGGGGTGCCCTTTTTTTTGTTCAAAATTTATGTGCCGTTTTAATGATAGAAAAATTATAGTTGAAGGAGTAAAAAAAGATGAAGCAGTACAAAATGTGGATTGGTGGGAAATGGGTCGATGCCGAATCAGGCAAGACGTATGCAGTTTATAATCCGGCCACAGAAGAGGAAATTGCCCAGGTGGCATTGGGTGACAGGGTTGATGTCGACAAAGCCGTAGCGGCCGCCCGGCAAGCTTTCCCCATATGGTCTAAGAAACCACAGGCAGAACGTTCTCAAGTTGCGATGAAAATCGCTGCCTTATTTCGGGAACATTCCGATGTATTGGGTAAAACCGATGTTCTCGACCACGGTACCCCGGCAAAAAGGGCGCCGGCCAGTGTGGCCAGACTGGCAGACAGATTTGAATGGGCGGCTTATAACAGCCGTTCGTTAATGGGGCATACCGTACCGCAAAGCTCAGATGTTACGGTTTACCTACAGCGTGAACCGATCGGGGTAATCGCCCTGATTACACCATGGAACATCCCACTGGGAATGATTGTGCAGAAACTGGCGCCGGCGTTAGCCGTGGGAAATACTTGTATCATCAAACCGCCGAGCATTGATTCGCTGGCGGCGCTAAAGATGTGCGAAATCCTGGATACACTGGGATTACCCCCCGGCACAATTAATATCGTGACCGGCCCCGGCGGGACCGTGGGCAACGCACTGGCAACACATCGCGGTGTGGACATGATTGCATTTACCGGCAGTTGTGAAGTCGGCAAGGAACTGATTTCTCTATCCAGTCAGACTGTCAAGCGCCTGCAACTGGAGCTGGGCGGCAAGAACCCTATTATCATTTGCGAAGATGCTGATCTGAATACCGCATCTACTGAAATGATGAACGGACAGATGATGAACTCCGGTCAGACTTGCGCAGCCCCCGGCAGGTTCTATGTCCATGAGAAAGTCTATGACGAATTTATAGAAAAGTGCATCGCCTCCATTGCGAAAAATTGGGTGGTTGGCGACCCCAACGATGATAAGACTACGATGGGTCCGCTGGTTAGTGCCGAACACCGCAACCATGTGGAAGCCTGCATTAAGTCCGGCATCGACCAGGGTGCGAAACTGATCCTCGGCGGAAAAAGACCGACAAAAGCACCGATGAATAAAGGCTATTATGTTGTGCCCGCGATATTTACGCATGTCAAACAAAACATGACGATCGCCAGAGAAGAAATATTCGGTCCGGTAGCGTGTATCATGGAGCCGTTCAACTCAGATGAAAAAGTGCTGGAGATGGCGAACGATAACACCTTCGGGCTTTGCGCCCACGTCTGGACGCAGGATGCTGCCAGAGGCATAAGGTTTGCCAACGAACTGCAAGCCGGCACAGTCTGGTTGAATAACAGTATCGGCGGAGGCCCCGAATTACCATGGGGCGGCTACAAGGAAAGCGGTTACGGGAAAGAAGGTTCACTGTACGGCCTTTACGAGTACACCAACCTGAAACGGATAGCCGTTGATTTAAAAACACCGAAAAAATAAATCCGGTAAGTTTAGTTCATTACCATTATCGATATTTTACTACGATGGTATGTGATGGAGACAAAAAATATGCAACTGCACCAAATGTGGATACAGGGTAAGTGGGTGGACGCTGAAGCCGGTAAAACGTATCCGGTATATAATCCGGCGACCGCGGGAAAAATCGCTGAGCTGCCATTAGGCGGCAAGGCTGACGTTGATAAAGCTGTCATCGCCGCCAGGGAAGCTTTTCCTGTCTGGTCAAAGAAACCGCAGGCAGAGCGCTCACAGATTGCTATAAAAATCGCGGCTTTAATGCAGGAAAATGCCGGTGAAATCGGAAAGATCGATACAATGGAGCACGGCACTCCCACGAAGACCGCGGCCGCGTCGGTGGTGATTAGTTCGCAGAGATTTGAGTGGGCGGCTTATAATGCCAGGTCGTTGATGGGACATACCGTGCCCTCGAACCCGGATGAACTGGTGTATCTCCAGAGGGAACCAATCGGCGTTATTGCCATCATCACGCCGTGGAACGTGCCGCTGGCAATGGTGGTCGGAAAACTGGCTCCGGCGCTGGCACTCGGTAATACGTGTGTTATTAAACCGCCAAGTATTAATTCACTGACCACTCTTAAATTAGCTGAACTGCTGGATAAATTAAACCTGCCTCCCGGCACAGTCAATATTGTTACCGGCCCCGGTGGGGTTGTGGGGGAAGCGCTCGCCTCTCACCCGGGTGTGGACATGGTAGGGTTTACCGGAAGCTGTGAAACGGGGAAAGTGATAATGGGTCTGGCCAGCAAAACCGTAAAACGGCTGCAATTGGAATTGGGAGGTAAAAATCCGGTCATTATTCTGGATGATGCCGATATCGATACTGCCGTCGTCGATTTGGTGACTGGCCAGTTCAGAAACAGCGGCCAGATATGCGGCTCACCCGGAAGATACTATGTGCACGAAAAGGTATACGATGAATTTTTGGGAAAATATACGGCGGCAGCAACAAAACTGGTGGTTGGCGACCCCACTGATGAAAAGACCCAAATGGGCCCGCTGGTCAGTGCCGAACACCGGAACAGGGTTGAGAATTATGTTCAGTCTGCGATCGATGAGGGCGCTAAGGTGATTCTCGGCGGAAAACGACCGGCAGCACCGCCAATGAACCAGGGCTATTGGGTGATGCCGACGATAATCACCGGTGTGAAGCAAAACATGACAGTGGCAAAAGAAGAAATATTCGGTCCCGTGGCCTGTTTCATGGAGCCATTCAGTTCGGACGACCAGGTGCTGGAAATGGCCAATGATAATGTTTTCGGGCTGACATCTTACGTCTGGACAAATGACCGCGCCAGAGGAATGCGGTTTGCCAATGAACTGCAAGCCGGCACAGTACAGATCGGTCACAGCGCCGGTTCAGGACCGGAACTACCCTGGGGCGGGTATAAGGAGAGCGGCATCGGTAAAGAAGGCTCGATTTATAACCTGTATGAATATACTAACCTCAAGAGGGTGCAGGTGGATTTAAGAACTCAGAAGAAATAAGCATATCCGGTCGTCTAATTTATTTTAATTTTCTCTCGCCAAAATCAAAAAAAATATTTTAAGGAGAACATACACAAAACATGAAGCAGTACAAAATGTGGATCGATGGGAAGTGGGTCGATGCCGATTCCGGTAAAACATTCCCGGTTTACAATCCGGCCACAGAAGAGGTCATTGCCGAACTGCCGCTGGGCGGCAAGACGGATGTAAATAAGGCGGTTGAAGCGGCGCGCAAAGCTTTCCCTGTCTGGTCAAAAAAGCCGCAGGCGGAACGTTCGCAAATCGCGATGAAAATCGCTGCATTAATACGGGAGAATGTCCAGGAATTTGCAAAATTGAATACACTGGACCACGGCGGGCCTGCACAACGGGCTGCCTTCCTCCCTTCCGCGGCGCCGGAAAATTTTGAATGGGCTGCGTATAATGCCCGCTCGTTAATGGGGCATACCTTGCCTGCTAACCCTAACGAATTGGCCTATCTCCAACGGGAGCCGGTTGGCGTAGTCGCTATTATTACACCATGGAATGTCCCACTGGGGATGGTGGTGGAGAAACTGGCGCCGGCTTTAACCGTGGGGAACACCTGCATCGTCAAACCGCCCAGTATCGATGCGCTGGAGGCGCTCAAATTAGCGGAGTTGCTGGATACATTAGGCTTACCTCCGGGAACGATTAACTTTATTACCGGTCCCGGCGGGCCGGTGGGTGGCGCTTTATCGTCTCACCGCGGTGTTGATATGGTTGCTTTTACCGGCAGCAGTGAAGTCGGTAAGGAAATAATGGCAACAGCCAGTGGCACCGTAAAACGTCTGCAATTGGAGTTGGGTGGGAAAAACCCGGTGATCATTCTGGAAGATGCCGATATCAATGCCGCCGCGGCCGAAACAATGACCGCCCAGTATAAAAACTGCGGACAGATATGCGCTTCACCGGGTAGATTCTATGTCCACGAGAAAGTCTATGATGAATTCCTCGAAAAATTCATTTCCGGCGCTAAAAAACTGGTGGTTGGTGATCCCACTGATATGAAGACTCAGATGGGGCCGGTAGTCAGCGCCGAACACTGCAACAGCATCGAAGCTCATATCAAGTCAGCCATCGATGAAGGGGCTAAAGTGATTCTCGGCGGAAAAAGACCCACCGGCTCCTCTTGGGATAAAGGTTACTGGGTCATGCCGACGATAATCACCGGCGTTACGCAAAAGATGAAAGTCGCCAGAGAAGAAATCTTCGGCCCGGTGGCCTGCTTCATGGAGAAATTCAGTTCGGACGAACAAGTGATCTCCTGGGCCAACGACAATAATTATGGGCTGGTGGCTTACGTTTGGACGAAAGATGCTGCGCGGGGGATGAGATTCGCCAATGAATTACAGGCCGGCACGGTACGTATCGGTAGAACGAGCGGCGGTGGACCGGAGTTCCCGTGGGGCGGCTATAAGGAGAGCGGACTCGGGAAAGAAGGTTCTCTATACGGTCTGTATGAATACACTAATCTCAAGCGGGTACAGGTGGATATAACAGCGCCAAAAAAATAACAGGGATATCAATGGCGTGGAAATAATCCTGCCTCGTTTAAATGAAACGGGCAGGATTACTTCCACGCTAATTATCACGGCCCCAGGGTTGGAACCGGAGGTTTATTTTGAGCATCAATATGAAAACATACAATGCGGCAGAAGTAGCACTGATATTGGAATGGGTAGACAGGTATTTTAAAGTCAATGCTTTGATAAATAATGCTTTTGGTTGTAATAATCATGAGAATTGCGCTTGTATACCATCAATGGAAAATGAAATTGAGTATCACCATCAGAGATTGTGGTTTCGAAAAAACCACGAAATATTTGTTCCAATTTGGAAAGAATTCTGCCGGTCTAACGGCATTTCTTTAGATTTTGACGTTGATATCAATCAGTTGGGATACATAGAAGACCCGTTTTTCTATTATTATCCCGATAATTTACGCGATTTGCCTAACTGGATGGGCGCCGCAGGTTGTCCCGACGGCGGATATTTGGATGAGCAAGAGAAGGAACTTGTTTTAGTTGTCAATCAACGATTTTCCCAAACGGCAATACATCTTGCACATTGGATTGGAGAATTTGCAGAAAACGGGAGCTAGTTGTTGACAGAATTACACAATACGTAACTTATAAAATAGACGACATGATAAAACCTGGAGATAAATATGTTAGAAATTTCCTTATCAAAAGAATTACAGGATGTTATTGACGAGATAGCTGATGTTTCCGGTTACATGTGGGAACGCGGATGGGCAGAACGTAATGCCGGTAACTTCACAGTGGATGTGACTAATTTGTTACCGCAGGACATGAAAAATGGCAGCCAGTTTCTTTTTGTTCCTTTAACTATCGCGCAACCGGAACTCGCCGGACGCAGCTTTATCGTAAAGGTAACCGGCGCGCCGATGCGCAATGTCGCACGCCATCCCAAAAAACATCTCCTTCTAATCAACATCATGAAAGACCTCAAAGGATATCAAGTTCTTTGGGGAGGTGAAGGGGTCAACAGTAAACCAACTTCGGAGTTTATATCCCATCTTAAGATTCATCAGTATTTTCGGCAAAACAATATGCCGTTGACCACTTTCCTGCATACCCATCCTCCGCATCTTGTAGCGCTGTCACAAATCGAAAAATACCTGCATGAAGATATCATCAACCATCTGCTCATCACCATGCATCCTGAGGTAAAAATTGTCATCCCTGATGGGGTTGGAGTTGCTCCTTACCGCTGTCCCGGCAGTGAAGAACTGGCGGATGTGACGGTGTCTGCCTTAAAGAAGCATCACGTTATCCTGTGGGAAAAGCACGGATGCGCCGCCGCGGCAGTCGACATTGCGGAAGCTTTTGACTACATCGACATCATGGAAAAAGCGGCAACAATCTTTTTTATTTGTAAATCATCGGGATATCTGCCCCAGGGTATCAGTGATGAGCAATTGGCAGAAATATCGGGTAAATTCAAGATAAAATGATGGCTCAATTACCGAGAGTGGTTATGTTTAACACGATAGTGTATTCATGAAAGTAAAGATATTCTCATTAGCGCACAAATTAAGGGGGTGCCAATCTATTACGACTTTTATTTTAATTTATATTAGTCTGGAAATAATAAATAAATATTAAAGAGAGGAATAAACATGAAAAAGTACAACAATTTTATAAACGGTAAATTTGTACCCGCCAGTAACGGCGCAGTGATAAAGGTTATCAACCCAGCAACTGAGGAAGTCATCAGTGAAGTACCTGACAGCACAGATGAAGATGCCAACAAAGCAGTTGAAGCAGCTTACAGCGTTCGGAAAGAGTGGGCCCGCTTACCTGCCATCGAGAGGGCTGACTATATCCGTAAGCTGACCAAAGGATTAAAAGATAACAAAGACCTTTTTGCCAAAACGGTTTGCGAAGAGCAGGGTAAAATCTTTGGTTTAGCCCAGGGGGAAGTTGATTTTGCTGTTTCTTTGATGGAATTTGCGGCGGAATGGGCCAGAAGAATCGAGGGCGAAATTATTCCCAGCGATTTTAAAGACCAGAATATTTTAATATTCCGCGAGCCTTATGGCGTCTGCGCCGGTATCATTCCCTGGAATTTCCCGCTGGCAATTATCGGCAGAAAGATAGGACCGGCACTTATATCCGGCAATTGCATGATTTTAAAACCGAGCACGGATACGCCCAATTCTGCTTTTGAATTCGCCCAAATAGTCCAGCAAGCAGGTCTCCCAAATGGTGTAATCAATGTAATTTCCGGCAGAGGATCAAAAGTTGGCAAAGCCCTGGTAACCAATCCCAAGGTCGCCTTCGTTTCTATTACCGGTAGTGTCGAAGCAGGACAACAGGTAATGCGGGATGCAGCCGAAAATATGACCCGTATTTCTCTGGAACTGGGTGGAAAAGCTCCCTATATTGTAATGGACGATGCCGATTTGGACTTGACCGCCGCGGCTTGCAGCTCCGGACGTTTTTTCAACGTCGCCGGCCAAATCTGCATCGGCGCCGAACGCATTTACGTCCAGGAAGGAATCGCACCTAAGTTCATCAAAAAATTAGTTGAAGAAGTTAAAAAGGTAAAAGTCGGAGACCCGATGCAAGCGGATGTAGGCATGGGGCCGCTCATCACCAAGGCTTCGCTGGAAAGAGTGGAACAAATGGTGAATAAAGCCGTCAGCGAAGGCGCGAAAGTGTTGTGCGGCGGCAAACGTCCGGCTAACCTGAAAAAAGGCTTCTTCTATGAGGGCACGGTATTATCGAACTGCCGTCAGGATATGGAAATCATACGTAAGGAAATTTTTGGCCCCGTATTACCGGTAGTAACATTCAAGACCGTCGATGAAGCGATTGCCCTGGCAAATGATTGTGAATATGGACTGGCCTCATCAATCTATACAACCAATATGCGCACGGCGATGAAAGCCGCTAATGAGCTCGAGTTCGGCGAGACTTATATTAACAGGAGCGCTATGGATCAGGTTCAGGGCTTCCATGCCGGATGGAAGAAGTCCGGTATTGGCGGCGAAGACGGCAAATACGGCACGCTTGAATACACGCATACGCGCGTTGTCACGGTAAACTACGCCTAGAATTTTAGAAGGGATAAAGGAGTTGAGAATCGGGACGGGCATATTTTCGGTAAACTGAGGATAAAATATAAAATTGTTCTAATAGGAGCACAGTTGCTGTCCCGTTTTCGCAGCCAATTGATTTTCAAGGGTTACTGGTTAGTAGCGGCGGTTAGAAGTGGGTACAGATATGAAAACCTATGACATGACAGAGGTAGAACTGGTTTTAGCATGGGCAGACAACTACTTTGAAGTCAAAGCCCTGATAAACAATTTGTTCGGCGGCCCAAATTTCCGGCAGCCTTTCCGTATGCCCTCATTCGAAGCCGAAAGCGAGTATCAACGCCTGAGATTATGGTTCTGTAAAAACCACGTTGGATTCGTACCGATTTGGGCTGATTACTGCTCCTCAAAGGGCCGCCCAATTAAATGCACCGGCCCCGTTGACGGAATGGAATATGGCGAAAACCCGTTTCTCTATTATTACTACCCTGATAGCTTGCTTGATTTAGCTTACACAATTGGAGCTACGAGCGCAGTGGACATCTGGGACCCGGATAAGCAAAGTGTAGAACTAATAATTAACATCAATAATATCTTCTCGAAGACAGTAACGCACCTGAAATACTGGATTGAGGAATTCGCGGAAATCAAGAGTCAAACCTATGAAACGTAAGTCTTAGTTAAATTAAGATATTAGAGTAAAAAAGGAGGCATAATGCCAAAGATTACTATTAAAGTAAATGGCATCCAACAGCATGTTATGGCAAGCCCGGAGATGGTTCTGATTGACCTCTTACGTCAAGACCTGCATCTTACCGGCACTAAGCAATCGTGTGATAGAAAAGGACAATGCGGGGCATGTACAGTCATTGTCAATGGCAAGGCTGTCCGCTCGTGCATCACCAAGGTAGCTACGCTGGAAGGCGCAGACATCATCAGCATAGAAGGGCTAGGGACTCCAGATAATCCTCACTTGCTGCAGGAAGCTTTTGTTTTAGCCGGTGCGGTGCAGTGCGGATTCTGTACACCGGGAATGATTATGGCCGCTAAAGCATTACTTGACCAGAATCCAAATCCCGACGCAGCCGCAATAAAACGGGCTTTGGCACGTAACCTGTGCCGCTGTACCGGGTACAAGAAAATCATCGAGGCTGTCCAGCTTGCCGGCCGTTTTATTCGAGGGGAAACAACGCCTGAAGAAATGCGGAGTAAAATCGGCAAAAAAATGCTGGGAGCATCTCATCCCAGACCAACAGCCATGATTAAAGTCTGCGGCATCGCCCAATTTGGCGCTGATATCCAGATGCCGCTAAACACGCTTGAACTGGCAGTCGTATACAGTACTCAGCATCACGCACTCATTAAGTCGGTTGACACTTCAACAGCACTAAAAATGCCCGGCGTTGTGGGAGTGATGACTGCTGAAGACATTAAGGGAACGAACCGTATCAGATTTTCAGTGCCGGACCAGCCGGTTCTGTGTGAAGACAGAGTGCGAGTTTTTGGCGACCCGATTATTGCAATTGCTGCTAAAACAAGAGATCAGGCGCGGGCAGCCGCAGCATCAGTGAAAGTGGAGTACGAACCGTTACCGGTAATACTCTCACCGGCAGAGGCTACTGCTCCCGGTGCACATCAAATTCACAGCCATGCTCCGAACAATATTGTGGCAACGCAGCCATTGATAAAAGGTGATGCTGATAAGGCATTAAAGGAAGCAGCAGCTACCGTAGAAGCAGAATTTTCTACCCAGATAAATCACCAGGCGCCGCTGGAACCGGAAATTACTTTAGCGTATTTTGAGGGAGAGGGAGAAAACCCGCAATTAGTAATCGTCGGACGCAGTATCAATATTCACCTTCATCTTACACATATTAAAGAGGCCGTCGGATATACCAACATGCGTTACAAAGAAGCTTTCTCCGGCGGGCAGTTCGGGGTTAAAGCAGCCGTTACCACTGAAGCGATTACAGCTGCGGCGGCACTACACTTCAAGCATCCGGTACGCTTTATTCCCAGTCTTGAGGAATCAATATTCAGCACATCAAAAAGACATTCATATAAATTAAAAATAAAACTTGCTGCGGATAACGATGGACATATCTCAGCAGTTTTCAATGATTTTACCGTGGACAAAGGCGCATATACTTTGATGGGTGCTTCGGCCATGATGCGCACTCTCTACATGATGCAGGGACCGTATAATTTCCCCAACATCAGAGCTTTAGGACAAACGGTCTATACTAACAACGCATTTGGCGGAGCCGCCCGCGGGGCAGGCCCGCCCCAATCTACTTTTGCCATAGAATCAGTAATAGACATGATGGCTGTAAAACTGGGGATCGACCCATTTGAGTTCCGTCGCATGAACTCATTGAAAGTGGGACAAACTAAATCGACCGGATTGGTAGTGCAGGAATGGCCTTTCGTTGAACTCTGCGATGCTGTCAAGCCGCACTATGAGCGGGCAAAGAAAGAAGCTGGGGCATTTAATATTCAAGGCGGTAAACTAAAACGGGGCGTGGGTGTCGGTTGTCACTCTTTCGGCATCGGCTACTATGGAGAAAGTTCTCAACTGACCATTGAACTCGACCCCGATGATGGTGTTACCATTTATGCCGCAATCGCGGATCCGGGCGAAGGCAATGACTCCATGGTAACCCAAATTGTAGCGCACCAGTTGGGACTGCCGCTGGAAAAAGTAAGATTGTACTTGCGTGATACAGATAAAACAGTGGGTATGGGCCCTGCCGCCGGAAGCCGCATGACATTTGCCGCCGGTAATGTGCTGCTCAATGCAATCGAAAACATGCATAAAACGATGAAAGAAGCCGGGGCAACAAATTATGCCGGATTAAAAGCGGCCGGAAAACCGACACGTTTCGAAGGATTTGTCAAAAACCAGGGTGTATCGGCGATTGACAAAATTACGGGCCAGGGAACTCCGTTTTTAAGCGATTGTCACAATATCCAGATAGCGGAAGTGGAAGTGGATACCGAAACGGGTGCTGTTCGGGTATTAAAAATGACCGCCGGGATTGATGCTGGAACGGTTATCAACCAGCAAGCCATCGAAGGACAGCTGGAAGGCGGTATGGATCAGGGGGTTGGGTTCGCTTTGAGAGAGGAATATATCCCCGGCAAGAGCAAAGACTATGTCAGTTTTAAATTCCCGACGATTCGGGACAGCTTTGAAATTGAAGTTATTACCCGGCAAACTCCCCGTATATATGGACCGCTGGGAGCTACCGGCGTCGGCGAAATGACGATGACCTCTACGGCTCCTGCTGTAACCAACGCTATCTTTAACGCCTGCGGAGCCAGAATATACAACTTGCCGGCAACCCCTGACAAAGTAAAAGCGGCTCTTTCTGCTCTAAATAAATAATTCATGTATAAACGGCAAGCCCTCAGAAACACCGGGGGCTTGCCGATATGGCAATCAATATAGAAATACAAAAACAGGCTATCCAGGCAAGGTAGGATTTATGAACGGTAAAGAGTCGATAGAAAGTTACAGAGAAGATTTCCCATCATTGAAGGTTCTGCGTCATGGAAAATCTCCCATCTACCTCGACAATGCCTGTACGACGCTTGTCCCCAAAGAGGTCATTGCTTCAATCAATGAGTACTATACAAAATATCCCGGATGCAGCGGTGGAAGGAGCCGCCATTGGTATGCAAAGGAAGTTAATGACCGGATTGAAGGGAACGCTACTCTGGGAATAAAAGGTTCGCGCCGCGTAATCGCCGATTTTATCAATGCCCGTTCCGAAAAAGAAATCATCTTCACCCTCAATACCACTCAAGCAATTAACATGGTTGCGCTTGGTTTCAAGTTTCAACCCGGGGATATTGTTTTACTAACTGATATGGAACATAATTCTAATCTGGTTCCCTGGTTGAAATTACAGAAAACCGGCCTCATCAATGTTGAATACATTTTGTCTAATGACGATGGCGTCTTCGATTTCAACGCTTTCGAGCAGAAATTGAAAAACGGACGGGTGCGATTGGTGAGCATGGCCTGCACTTCAAATTCTATAGGCGCCAGCATCCCCGTAAAAGAAGTTGTGAATACTGCGCATAAATACGGCACGAGAGTACTCCTTGATGCAGCTCAGACAGCACCGCACCGGACTATTGATGTCCAGGATTTAGATGTTGATTTCCTCGCATTTTCGATGCATAAGATGTGTGGGCCGCGCGGTGTCGGGATACTGTATGCAAAAAAGGAAATGATGGGCAGCGCGCCACACGAGGATGAAAGATACAATAGTGGGATCGAACCGGTATTTCTCGGTGGGGGAACTGTGAGTGACACAAATTACCATGACTACACCCTTTTGGAGTCGCCGGAGAGATTTGAAGCCGGAATCCAGAATTATCCCGGTCAGATTGCGTCTGGAAGTGCGATCCAGTACTTGCAACAGATCGGAATGGAACGTATAGCAGCTCAAGAGAAAAGTTTGAACAAATTTTTAACCGCGGAATTGATGAATCGTTATGGGAACACGGGATGGTTCCGAATACTTGGCCCTCAGGACGCTCAACAAAGAGGCGGGATTCTAACATTCGAGGTAAAAAGACCGAATGCGGTGGGAATAGCTGAAGACTTGAGTAATAAGAATAACATTATGATTAGAGATGGTGTTTTTTGTGCTCACGCATATTTTAATCAGCAATTTGGACAGGGGTGGACAAGACCGAAATCTCACAGCGAACATAGAATGGTATATAGAGTTTCCTTGTACTTCTACAACACAATCAGGGAATGTGCAGTATTTTTAGAAACACTGGATGCAATTTTCAAAGAGCGTAGCTATATCTAGAACGACACTACTAATATCAGGGGCAGAACCGGATGGATGAGGCTGTTATAAAGTACTACCGCAAATTGCTAAAGACCGGGTTCGAGCATTCCGGTTCGATTGAGAAGGCATCAATCTTCCTGGATAATACCGGAGAAAAAGTTCTTATCTGCGGTAGTACCGGCGATTACATGCAGTTATACGTCAATGTGGTCAATGATAAAATCGAAGATATAACGTACATGTGTGTCTGCGACCCTACCGCCAATGTCGCCGTTGAGCTTTTGTGTATTTTAATGAAAGGCAAATCCCTGGAAGAGGCTTTAACGGTCAAGGAAGAAGCGCTTTATATCTTTTTAGGAAGTAACGGCGAAGAATTACAAACAAAGGTTAAAGGCTTATTGGAACTCTTGAAGAGAGGAATTACACGATATAAGGAACGAACATAATTAATTAAATCATCCGAACGGGCGTATTAAAATTTGAATTCCATTTCACAACATTCGTTTGACTACGACTGACGTGAGATTCCCGATATGGAAAAAGTCAATAAATCTATGAGCTATTTCGTATTTCAGGTGTAGTGAATTATCGTTGTCTGAGGTGGTCCCCAAAAACTGGACAGGTTGTTAAGATAGAATTCTGCTCCTAAAATAAAGAGAATATGAGGAGCAAGAAATTGAAAAAGAACCGCAAACAGTATAATCCAGACTTCAAAGCCAGAGTCGCCATGGAAGCACTGAAAGGTGAGGAGACTATCTCAGAATTAGCTATCCGGTTTGAAGTTCATCCGACACAAATCAACAAGTGGAAGAAAGAACTGGTAGCAGGCGCTGCCAATATCTTCGGAGCCGATCCCAGCAAGAAGATCAAGGATGAAAAAGGACTGATAAATCAGCTTTATCAACAGATTGGACAACTCAAGGTAGAGAAGGATTTTTTAGAGAAAGGGTTGGAGCGGTGGAAGTAAAACAGCGACGCGCTGCTGTTGACCGCCGTCGCCCGTCAATCTCGGTAGCCCGTCAATGCAAATTGTTGAATATCAACCGCTCCGGATTGTATTACCAGCCGGCGAAAGTCTCTGAGAGGGATCTTGAGCTGATGAAATTGATTGACTGCCAGTACATGATCGCACCGTTCTATGGAACCCGAAAGATGGCAGTCTGGCTGAAGAGCAAACGCTACAACATCAACCGGAAACATGTACGGCGGTTGATGCAATTAATGGGACTGAAAGCCATTTACCGCCATCCCCGGACCAGCCCTCCGGGACCCGGTAATAAAATCTACCCGTATCTTTTAAACGGTATGGCGATAACCCGGCCAAATCAAGTCTGGTGTGCCGACATCACCTACATACCGATGGCACACGGCTTCATGTATCTGGTGGTCATCATGGACTGGTACAGCCGGTACGTATTGGCATGGAGGTTATCAAATACGCTGGACGCTGACTTC
>Ga0182021_10005256_pt1 | contig 15294 bp, 11 predicted proteins | sample 612E3MmetaG_FD_120493 | JGI IMG/M metagenome (GOLD analysis project Ga0182021, IMG submission 120493) | Permafrost microbial communities from Stordalen Mire, Sweden - 612E3M metaG (Illumina Assembly) | ecosystem: Environmental > Terrestrial > Soil > Wetlands > Permafrost | place: Sweden... | reverse complement strand
TGTGTTATTCAATTTTATGAAGATTTTTTAATGATCGCTTCTGCTACATGGGCAGGCGTTTCATTGTATTTTTCAAACTGCATACTGTATGTAGCCCGCCCCTGTGTCGCCGAACGCAAATCAGTTGCATAACCAAACATTTCTGACAACGGCACTTCGCAGCTAACTGTTTTACCTGACGGCGTATCTTCCATACCCTGAATTATGCCGCGACGTCTATTGATATCGCCAACAACATCCCCCATATACTCCTCCGGGGTGGCTATCTCTACTTTCATTATTGGCTCCAGCAAAACAGGGTTAGCATTTCTCGCCCCCTCTCTGAAGCACATAGATCCGGCAATTTTAAAAGCTATTTCACTCGAATCTACATCGTGATAGGACCCATCAAATATAGACACTTTTACATCTAACATAGGGTATCCCGCAAGAACACCACTTTTCAGCTGCTCTTGCACACCTTTATCAACTGCCGGTATATATTCTTTTGGGACAACTCCACCAACAATTTCGTTGACAAATTCATAACCGGCGCCAGCTTCCTGCGGTTCAATTCGCAACCAGACATGACCGTACTGTCCCCGTCCGCCCGACTGCCTTACGAATTTACCTTCCTGCTCTACCGACTTGCGAATTGTTTCCCTGTATGCAACCTGTGGAGCGCCAATATTAGCATCAACATTAAACTCCCTTTTCATTCGATCAACGATAATCTCCAGATGAAGCTCACCCATGCCGGATATGATAACCTGCCCCGACTCTTCATCTGTATGCACACGAAAAGATGGATCCTCTTGCGCCAATTTACTTAGCGCAACCCCCATTTTTTCTTGATCCGCCTTGGTTTTAGGTTCAACCGCCACTGAAATCACAGGATCAGGAAACTGCATTCGCTCAAGAACAATAACCGACTTAAGATCACATAAAGTATCGCCGGTAGTCACATCCTTGAGCCCTATTGCGGCCGCAATATCACCGGCACAAACAACTTTAACCTCTTCCCGACTATTGGCATGCATTTGCACTATGCGCCCAATGCGTTCTTTTTTCATTTTGACAGAATTATAAATACTGTCCCCTGAATTCAGAACTCCGGAATAAACCCTGAAAAAAGTTAACGTCCCAACAAAAGGATCGGATGCAATCTTAAATGCCAATGCAGAAAAAGGCTCATCATCACCTGCCGGACGCTGCGCAACAGTCACTTCATCCTCAAGCAGACCTTTTATAGCAGCAACATCTGTCGGCGCAGGCATATACTCAACGATCGCATCCAACACCGCCTGAACACCCTTGTTTTTGAAGGCCGATCCGCAAAATGCAGGAACAATTTGATTCGATATCGTTTGGGCGCGAATACCTTTTTTTATTTCTTCATTTGTCAAATACCCTTCAACAAGGTATTTTTCCATCAATTCTTCACTGGCATCAGCCGCCGCCTCCATCATATGCTCCCTCCACTTTTCGCAGAGAGCCAGCATATCGGTTGGAATTTCTTTTTCTTCGAAAGTCATTCCTAAATTGGCATCATTCCAATAGATAGCTTTCATTTTAACGAGATCAACAACACCCGAAAAACTATCCTCCACACCAATTGGCAACTGCATAGGCACCGCATTACTGCCTAAGCGAGCCTTAATTTGTTCGATTACTCTAAAAAAATCGGCACCCGAACGATCCATTTTATTAACAAAAACCACGCGAGGCACATGATATTTATCCGCCTGACGCCAAACAGTCTCTGACTGCGGCTCAACCCCACCCACAGCGCAAAATACCGCGCAAGCACCGTCCAGCACACGCAATGACCGCTCAACCTCAATGGTAAAATCGACATGCCCCGGCGTATCAATAATATTAATTCGATGCTGCGAAAACTGCTTTTCCATTCCAGACCAAAAACAGGTTGTAGCCGCCGAGGTTATAGTAATCCCGCGCTCCTGCTCCTGCTCCATCCAATCCATGGTCGCCGCACCATCATGCACCTCACCTATCTTGTGAGACACACCCGTGTAGTATAATATGCGTTCCGTTGTTGTCGTCTTACCGGCATCAATGTGAGCCATGATACCAATATTACGATAACACTCTATCGGGGTCTTACGCACCTTAACTATACAGCCTAAAACTTATCTCGTTGATCACCAACGATAATGCGAAAAAGCCTTGTTAGCCTCAGCCATTCTATGAGTATCCTCTCTCTTCTTGGCCGCCGAACCTCGGCTTTCGAAAGCATCCATCAACTCGCCCGCTAATTTAGAGGACATATTCCTTTCGTTTCTTTTACGCGACGCATCAATCAGCCAACGCATTGCCAATGCCATACGCCTGGAAGGACGCACTTCAACTGGAACCTGATAAGTGGCGCCACCAACGCGACGAGACTTAACTTCAACTCTGGGCTGAACATTTTCCAATGCTTTAGACAACACCTCTAGCGGCTCGCCATGACCCTTGCTTTCAATTACATCCAAAGCGCCATATACAATCCCTTCCGCAACTGATTTTTTGCCACTTTCCATGATCATATTCATGAATTTGGTCAGCATAATACTACCAAACCGGGGATCTGGAATAATTTCTCTTTTTGTTGCAACTCTTCTTCTAGACATTTCTCACCAACTCACTTTTAGCTTTTAGGCCGTTTCGTTCCATACTTGGAGCGACCACACTTTCTATTGTTAACGCCTGAAGCATCCAGACTACCACGAACAACGTGATATCTCACACCCGGCAAATCCTTAACACGACCGCCCCTAATCAGAACCACGGAATGCTCCTGAAGATTATGGCCTTCACCACCAATGTAACTACTTACTTCAGCCCCATTAGTTAACCTAACCCTTGCAACCTTACGTAGGGCCGAGTTTGGCTTTTTAGGGGTCGTCGTATAAACGCGCGTGCATACCCCTCTACGCTGAGGGCATGCCTCCAATGCTGGAACATTGCTTTTTTCTACTTTCTTAGCACGCGGCTTACGAACTAATTGGTTGATCGTGGCCATATCTTTGTTTACTCCGATATACAATTTAACTGTCAGATAATAAATAAACCACCCGATCAAATTAATGCCGATGGTTTATTTGCTTTTTCAACCTGACCCAAGCGCGTTGGCTTATGTGAGCAGAGCATAATACTTGTTATTGCTCACCAGGTCAAGCTCATTTTCCTAAAAATATTTATAACACGCCTAAACATTCAAAGCTTGTTTAAGAGCCTCTTCTACGTCTCCCGCATCAATGGCGGCGGCATCATTCTCCACCACCTGATGCTGAGCAAATCTGTTTTTCCTGTTTTCATGATAGGCCAAACCGGTTCCAGCTGGAATTAACCGACCCACAATAACGTTTTCTTTTAAGCTTTGCAGACCATCACTTAATCCACGCACAGCAGCGTCTGTCAACACGCGCGTGGTTTCCTGAAATGAAGCCGCCGATATAAATGACTCAGTTGCCAATGACGCTTTGGTAATACCCAACAATATCGATTCGTAACTGGCAGGAATTTTCCCTTCACTTTCCATTCTGTCATTTTCGACTCTCATCGCCGCACGCTCAACCTGCTCCCCTTTCAAAAAGCCTGTATCACCGGATGCAGTAATCTCAACTTTTCTAAGCATCTGACGTATGATGGCTTCAATGTGTTTATCATTGATCTTTACACCCTGTAAACGATAAACATCTTGAATCTCTTTAACCAGATAGTTAGCCAATTCCTCAATACCCCTTAATCTGAGTATGTCATGAGGCGTCAACTCACCTTCAGCTATGGTTTCACCCTTTTCCACATACTCACCTTCAAACACGGTGATATGGCGCCATTTTGGTATCAATGTTTCAATTTGCTCACCCGCCGCGTCGGTAATAATGACACGCTGCTTGCCTTTCGTCTCTTTACCAAATGATATAGTCCCGCTAGTCTCTGCAAGAATTGCGGGGTCTTTTGTTTTACGGGCTTCAAACAAATCGGCAACACGCGGTAAACCACCTGTTATATCCCGGGTTTTACTGGATTCTTGTGGAATCCTGGCCAATACATCTCCGACCCTAACCTCGCCGCCATCCTTGATGCCAGCAATAGCGCCTGCAGGCAAGAAATACTGCGCCGGTATTTCTGTACCCGGCAAATAGATAGTATTGCCTTCATTGTCCAGCAACTTCACCATGGGGCGCAATTCCTTGCCTGCTGATCCGCGTTGCTTTGGGTCTGTAACAACCAGCGAACTTAAACCCGTGACTTCATCAGATTGCTTTTGCACGGTAACGCCATCAACAAAATGAATGAGCTCTACTATCCCATCCACTTCAGTAATTACCGGATGCGTATGCGGATCCCAGGTGACAATAATATCGCCTGCGCTGATCTTCGAGCCTTCCTGAACAGAAAGCACTGCGCCATAAGGAATCTTATAACGTTCTCTCTCACGTCCGTAGTCGTCTACAACACCCACCTCGCCAGATCTTGACACTGCAACCAGATTACCTTCGCGATTGGCTACAGATTTTAGGTTGTTAAGACGCACAGTACCTGCAGACTTGACCTGCACATTACTGATCGCCGCCGACCTTGACGCAGCACCTCCAATATGGAAAGTCCGCATGGTCAACTGTGTGCCGGGCTCGCCAATTGATTGCGCGGCTATAACGCCTACCGCTTCACCAATATTGACAAGATGTCCGCGCCCTAAATCACGACCATAACAGGCCGCACAAACACCATGCCTGTTTTCACAGGTAATAATTGAACGAACCAGGACTTGATCAATACTTTGCTCTTCAAGAATGGCAACCCAGTGTTCATCCAGCAATGTCTTGGCAGGCACTATAACGCTTTCTCCCGCCGCATCCAGGATGTCATTAACAGCAACCCGACCCAACACGCGCTCGGACAAAGGCTCGACCACATCACCGCCTTCGATGATCGGCGTCATGATCAGGCCGTTTGAAGTACCGCAATCATTCCCGGTAATAACCAGATCTTGTGCGACATCCACTAATCTACGCGTCAAATACCCTGAGTTGGCTGTTTTCAGCGCCGTGTCTGCAAGACCTTTACGTGCGCCGTGAGTAGAAATAAAGTATTGTAATACGTCAAGACCTTCTCTAAAGTTCGCAGTGATGGGCGTTTCAATAATTGATCCGTCAGGCTTGGCCATCAGACCGCGCATACCCGCTAACTGGCGAATCTGAGCGGCAGAACCCCGCGCACCGGATTCGGCCATCATAAAAATAGAATTAAATGACTTTTGTTTTACCGTTTTGCCTTCAGCATCAACAACGGATTCTTCACCCAAGCCGTCCATCATCACTTTTGCAACCTGATCATTTGCATGTGACCATATATCGACAACCTTGTTATAGCGCTCGCCGTCAGTTACCAAACCGGAGGCGTATTGACTTTGGATTTCATTCACTTCCATATCAGCCGCTTTAATAATATCGACCTTTTTAGCTGGGATCGCCATATCTTCGATGCCAAACGACACCCCCGAAATGGTTGCATACCTAAAGCCTAAATACATCAACTGGTCAGCTAATACAACCGTATCTTTATTGCCCAAGTAACGGTAGCTGTAATTGATTAACCGCGAGATATTCTTTTTGGTCATGTCACAGTTAACCAACTCATAAGGCATACGATCTGGAACGACTTCCCAAATCAACGCGCGACCTACTGTTGTATGCACCCGGTGCGTTTTATCTTCATACTCACCCTGCTCATTGATTACTTTTTCTGTAATACGCAATTGTATTTTTGATTGTAATTCAATGGATTTAGTCAATAAAGCTTTGTGAATTTCGCCTACACTGACAAAAATACTGCCGTCACCTTTGGCATTTATTTTCTCGCGGCTAATGTAGTACAGCCCCAATACCACGTCTTGCGATGGATTGATAACCGGCTCGCCATTCGCAGGCGACAAAATATTATTGGTCGCCATCATCAAGGTTCTGGCTTCCAGCTGCGCCTCAATGGACAACGGAATATGCACCGCCATCTGGTCGCCGTCAAAGTCGGCGTTGAACGCGCTACAAACCAACGGATGCAACTGTATTGCCTTGCCTTCAATCAAGGTAGGTTCAAACGCCTGAATACCCAATCTGTGCAATGTGGGTGCGCGGTTCAATAAAATCGGGTGCTCACGAATCACTTCTTCGAGTATATCCCAGACTTCAGCGCCTTCCCGTTCAACCATTTTCTTTGCTGCTTTAATGGTTGTTGCCAGGCCACGAAATTGTAACTTACTAAAAATAAATGGCTTAAACAACTCCAATGCCATTTTCTTAGGTAGTCCACATTGGTGCAGTCTTAAGGTAGGCCCCACCACAATAACCGAACGACCCGAATAATCGACGCGCTTCCCAAGCAAATTCTGTCTGAAACGGCCCTGCTTGCCTTTAATCATATCGGCCAATGATTTCAGAGGACGCCTGTTAGTTCCGGTAATAGCGCGGCCACGACGACCATTGTCCAGCAACGCATCAACGGATTCCTGCAACATGCGCTTTTCATTACGGACAATGATGTCGGGGGCGTTTAAGTCCAGCAAACGATTCAAGCGATTGTTTCTGTTGATAACCCGGCGATAAAGATCATTCAAATCAGACGTCGCAAAACGACCGCCATCCAAAGGCACCAGCGGGCGCAACTCAGGCGGCAATACCGGAAGCACCTTTAAAATCATCCACTCAGGACGATTCTTGGAAGTCAATAACGCATCCATGACTTTGAGGCGTTTTGAGTACTTCTTGATTTTTGTCTCAGAATTGGTTGAATTGATTTCTTCACGCAGGATTTCGACCTGCTCTTTTAAATCAATCGCTTTTAATAAATCATAAATCGCTTCGGCACCCATTTTGGCAACAAAATCATCGCCATGTAATTCTACAGCATCAAGGTACTCATCATCCGTCAGCAACTGACCCTTGTCTAACGGAGTCATACCGGGTTCCAGAATGACAAAGGATTCGAAATATAACACGCGCTCGATCTCGCGCAATGTCATATCCAACAACAAAGCTATTCTTGACGGCAATGATTTTAAAAACCAAATATGCGCAACGGGACTCGCTAAATCAATATGCCCCATACGCTCGCGACGCACTTTTGACAGTGTGACTTCAACGCCGCATTTTTCGCAAATAACACCACGGTGTTTCAGGCGTTTATATTTTCCGCAAAGGCACTCATAATCGCTGACCGGCCCAAAAATTTTGGCGCAAAATAAACCGTCACGCTCAGGCTTAAACGTGCGGTAGTTTATAGTTTCCGGTTTTTTTACTTCCCCATAAGACCAGGAACGGATCATATCCGGTGATGCCAAGCCAATACTGATCCCGTCAAAATCGTCGGCACGACCTTGACGCTTTAAGAAATTCATTAAGTCTTTCAAGAGCTTATCCTCTTTAAATAGTTTCTGGTGTAGCCCAGAACAGGTTCAGGCACGTTATACGAGCTTCTACCGTGCATTGTCGATGTTATCCATCAAGCGAACTTTTAATCAGGGCGTCAAGCAGCTAGAATCGGTTTACATAATCTCACATTACGTTTGATTAACGCCCGAAGTCCCTGGTTAAAAAAGCAGAGAAGTTGTATGCGCCTTCTCTGCTGGATGCTATTCCCGCTGTAATTCTATATTGACCGCCAATGAACGGATTTCTTTAATTAAAACATTAAAGGATTCCGGCATACCCGCTTCCATTTTATGATCACCATCGACTATGTTCTTATACATACGCGTTCTGCCGGTAACATCATCTGATTTAACCGTGAGCATTTCCTGTAAGGTATAAGCCGCACCGTAAGCTTCTAACGCCCACACTTCCATTTCTCCAAAACGCTGACCACCAAACTGAGCCTTTCCACCCAAAGGTTGCTGGGTGACAAGACTGTAAGGCCCGGTGGAACGCGCATGCATTTTGTCATCGACCAAATGGTTCAACTTCAACATGTACATATAACCGACCGTCACTTCCCGCTCAAACGGTTCGCCTGTCAAGCCATCATAAAGCGTAATTTGTCCGTGCTCAGGCAAATCAGCCAGCCTTAACATCGTGCGAATTTCATCTTCGCTAGCACCATCAAAAACCGGTGTAGCCATTGGTACGCCAGCAACCAGATTGGCAGCCATTTCCAGGATTTCTTTATCGGTAAACGAATCCAGATCTTCTTTACGGCCACTGCAGTTATAAATTTTATCCAGGTATTCCCTAATCGCAGTCACCTTGGCCTTTTCTTGATCGTACTGAGCTTCCAGCATTTTACCGATCTTGATGCCTAAACCTTTTGCCGCCCAGCCTAAATGGGTTTCCAACACCTGCCCTACGTTCATCCGCGAAGGCACACCCAATGGATTTAACACTATATCCACTGGATTGCCGTCCGCCGTGTATGGCATGTCTTCAATTGGCCTGATCATGGAAATAACCCCTTTATTTCCGTGACGGCCCGCCATTTTATCGCCGGGTTGTATGCGCCTTTTAACCGCCAAATAAACCTTGACCATTTTTAGCACACCGGGCGCCAAATCATCGCCCATGGTAATTTTTTTGCGTTTGATTTCAAATTTCTCATCAAAATCTTTACGCTGCTGCTCGACCTGAAGCACAACAGTTTCCAGTTGAAGATTAATATCTTCATCCTTCATTTTGATTTTAAGCCATTCCGAATGCCGCAAACCATCCAGATAGCCCTGTGTAATCTCAGCTCCCGCCTTGTGTCCGCCGGGTCCTGATTGGGCGACCTTACCCACCAGCATTCTGGCGACACGCGCAAAAATATCTTCTTCGAGAATTTTAAGCTGGTCATCAAGGTCTTTCCTATAGCGCTTGATTTCTTCCTGCTCAATATCCAGCGCGCGCTTGTCTTTCTTGACGCCGTCGCGGGTAAACACCTGCACATCGATAACTGTCCCTTCAATACTACCAGGCACACGTAATGAAGTATCTTTTACGTCGGCGGCTTTTTCGCCAAAAATTGCACGTAACAGTTTTTCTTCAGGAGTTAATTGTGTCTCACCTTTAGGGGTAACTTTACCCACCAAAATATCGCCACCCTTAACTTCCGCACCGACATAGACAATGCCCGACTCATCCAGTTTAGATAAGGCTTCTTCGCTGACATTAGGAATATCGGCGGTAATTTCTTCCGGGCTGTGTTTTGTGTCACGCGCAACGCAAGTTTTTTCTTCGATATGTATCGTCGTAAAACGGTCTTCTTTGACTACACGCTCGGATACTAAAATAGAATCTTCAAAGTTGTAGCCGTTCCAGGGCATAAATGCGACCAGCATATTCTGGCCCAATGCCAATTCGCCCATATCGGTGGATGGGCCGTCTGCCAGAATATCACCGGCATTAACGATATCGCCCGGCTTTACCAAAGGCTTTTGATTGATACAGGTATTTTGGTTGGAACGGGTATATTTAGTCAGATTATAAATATCAACACCCGGCGCACCGGTTTCGGTTTCCGTATCATTGACGCGTACTACGATTCTGGCCGCATCCACCGCTTCAATGCTACCGCCACGAGCGGCAACGACAGTCACCCCGGAATCTTTAGCGACGGTTCTTTCCATGCCCGTGCCCACTAACGGCTTTTCAGCCCTCAGTGTAGGAACAGCCTGACGCTGCATGTTTGAACCCATCAACGCCCGGTTAGCATCATCATGTTCAAGGAACGGAATAATGGACGCCGCAACTGATACGATCTGCTTGGACGATACGTCCATATACTGCACGGTGTCAGACATGGCCAAAGCAAACTCGTCCTTATGTCGGCAGGATACCAAGCCTTCGACCAGCTTGCCTTGCTCGTCGACGGCAACACTGGCCTGAGCAATAACAAACTCACCTTCCTCAATCGCCGACAAATAATCGACCTGATCGGTTACGATGCCGTTGATGACTTTACGGTAAGGCGTTTCCAAAAAGCCGTAGTTATTGGTACGCGCATAAACCGATAACGAGTTTATCAAACCGATGTTGGGGCCTTCAGGCGTCTCGATCGGGCATACGCGGCCATAATGAGTGGCATGTACGTCACGCACTTCAAAACCGGCACGCTCCCTCGCCAAGCCACCCGGCCCTAAAGCCGATACGCGGCGCTTATGCGTCACTTGCGATAACGGATTATTTTGATCCATGAACTGCGACAACTGACTGGAGCCAAAAAATTCTTTAACGGCGGCAGAAACCGGCTTCGCATTAATAATTTCCTGCGGCATCAATCCTTCGGAATCTGCCAGCGTCAGACGCTCCTTAACCGCGCGCTCAACCCTAACCAAACCGACCCGGAATTGATTTTCGATCATTTCACCGACCGAACGCACCCGTCTGTTACCTAAATGGTCAATATCGTCTACAGTGCCGTTGCCGTTACGGATAGCAATCAGCTCTTTAAGAACTGCAATGATGTCTTCTTTGGTTAACGTGCCGGGGCCTGTAGTTTCTTCACGTCCTAAGCGACGGTTAAATTTCATTCTGCCCACGGTAGATAAATCATATCGCTCGTCGGTAAAGAACAAATTCTGGAACAGGTTTTCGGCGGATTCTTTAGTAGGCGGCTCGCCGGGACGCATCATACGGTAGATTTCAACCAACGCTTCCAAGGCATTGGAAGTGGTATCCAGCCTCATGGCGTTACTGATATAAGGGCCATTATCCAGATCGTTTACGAACAGGGTGTTAATTTCAGTAATACCGCTTTCTATGCTGCGCTCTATTAACGCCGCCGTCAGCTCATCGTTGACGTGAGCTACCAGTTCGCCGGTTGTCAGATCGATCAGGTTATGCCCTAAAATCTTGCCGACAAGATATTCTTTTGGCACGTCTACTTCAGTCAAACCCGCTTTATTCATTTCACGAATATGCTTGGCCGTGATGCGTCGCCCTTCTTCTACCAACACCTGACCGTTGTGTTTAATATCAAATGCAGCAATTTCACCGCGCATTCTTTCCGGCACGATATGGAACAGGCATTTTTCAGCACTCAGGGTAAATTTATTGGTTTCGAAGAAAATGTTAATCATCTCTTCGTTATCGTAACCTAAACCTCTGAGTAAAATCGTTGCGGGAATTTTTCTACGACGGTCTATACGCACATAAACACAATCTTTGTGGTCAAATTCAAAGTCCAGCCAGGAGCCGCGATAAGGGATCACCCTCGCATTAAATAATAACTTTCCTGACGAATGCGTCTTGCCCTTGTCATGGTCAAAAAACACACCGGGCGAACGATGTAATTGAGAGACAATAACGCGCTCTGTGCCGTTGATGACAAAAGTGCCGTTATCGGTCATTAACGGCAATTCGCCCATGTAGACTTCTTGCTCACGGATGTCTTTAACAACCTTGGCATTTGCGGCAGCCTCTTTATCATAGATAACCAGGCGCACTAATACCCGCAACGGGGCTGCATAAGTTGCGCCTCTTTGTTGGCACTCTCTTACGTCAAAAGTGGGTTCCCCTAACCGGTACTTTACATATTGCAGCACCGCATAGCCGGAATGGCTTTCAATAGGGAAAACGCTGGAAAATGCTGCATGCAGGCCAAGCTCTACCCGCTTTTCAGGCGTAACGCCCGATTGCAAAAAGCCGGCATATGAATTAATCTGCGTTGCCAGGAGATAGGGAACCTCAAGTACTTCCGTACTTTTCCCAAAGTTATTTCGAATACGCTTTTTTTCGGTAAAAGAGTAGGACATATCGCTTCCAAACCTTTTCGTCATGAATTATTTCTACTGTGTATTTCTACAAACAGTAAAAGGCCGGTGGCAACAGCCACCAGCCATACTTTAAGTAGAGACGCAGGGACTGCGTCTCTTCAATTGCGTCAAAATATGATTATTTAATTTCGACAGTAGCGCCCGCTTCAGTAAGCTGCTTTTTAACATCTTCAGCTTCAGCTTTAGGTACGCCTTCTTTCAGGACAGTGGGGACGCCTTCAACCGCATCTTTGGCTTCTTTTAAGCCCAAACCGGTGATGCTACGCACTGTTTTAATTACAGACACTTTGTTTTCGCCAAAAGAAGTCAAAATAACATCAAATTCTGTTTGCTCTTCGACTACTGCTGCAGCCGCAGCAGGCGCCGCCGCTGCAACAGCAGCAGATACGCCGAATTTTTCTTCCATCGCTGAAATTAAATCAACAATTTCCATAATGGTCATGTTAGAGACCGCGTCTAAAATATCGGCTTGTGAGATCGCCATTGTATATTCCTCTTTAGTAATAGGTTTAAAACTGGATGTTAATGCTTATGCGGCTTCTTGCATCTGATCTTTAACGGCCGCCAATGTACGCACAAATTTTTCAACAGGCGCTTTCATTACAGACATTAACAGAGCGATACCTTGATCGCGCGTAGGCAGACTTGCCAAGCGTGCAAGTTCAGACCCATCAAACGCTAGTCCGCCGATAGCAACAATTTTAGTGATTAATTTGTCATGCGTTTTAGCAAAATTACTGATCAAACGTCCGGCAGAGCCGGGGTCTTCCATAGAAAATGCAATCAATAACGGCCCTACCAGCCCCTCTTGCATACATTCGAATTCCGTTCCCGCGACAGCCCGTTTTGCCAGTGTATTCTTAACCACACGCAAATAAACGCCAGTCTCTCTCGCCGTTTTACGCAGTTCGGTCAACTCCGTTACGGTTAATCCGCGATATTCTGCCGCGACGGCAGAATACGCTTTTGCGGCGTATTGAGCGACTTCTTCTACGACAGCTTTTTTGCCATCTAAATTTAGTGCCACAGCTTAGCTCCGGTATTGTTCTGGAAAAATTTTCCAGAAGTTATAAAACACATCCTGTCGGATGCCCCTTACGGCTTGTTGCCTGAAACAGGTTCCACACCGTCTGCGCAGGAAATAAAGTTTTTCAACCCTATTGGTATTAAGTTTTCACACCTGCGGTCTTTGACGGTTACCGTCTTAAGCGGCAACCCAAAGTCTTTTATATCAATTAACTGGCAATACTGCCCGGATCCAGCCACAGGCCAGGGCCCATCGTGGAAGACAAGGTAATCTTTTTAATGTAAATGCCTTTTGCAGCAGTTGGCTTGGCCCTGCGCAAATCTGCAAGCAATGCTTCCAGGTTTCCCTGGATAGCTGCCGCATCAAAAGTGACCTTACCCAGTGTGGTATGAATAATACCTGACTTATCAGTACGGTACCGAACCTGTCCGGATTTTGCATTTTTTACTGCCGTTGCCACATCAGTAGTTACCGTACCCACTTTAGGATTAGGCATCAGGCCCCTGGGGCCTAAAATTTGACCCAACTGACCGACAACCCGCATCGCATCAGGAGAGGCAATAACCACATCAAAATTCATTTCGCCTTTTTTAACCAGCTCAGCCAAATCTTCCATGCCAACTATATCGGCGCCTGCGGCCGTTGCTGCATCAGCATTAGCGCCTTGAGTAAACACCGCTACGCGCACTGTTTTACCGGTACCATTAGGCAATACGGTCGCACCGCGCACGTTTTGATCTGATTTACGGGGGTCGACACCCAGATTAACGCTAACATCAATCGCTTCATTAAATTTTGCAGTACCCAGCTCTTTCAATATCTGCACTGCTTCAGTGACTGAATATTGCTTGGTTCTATCGACTTTGCTTTTAATGAGTTTCGCTTTTTTTGATAACTTAGCCATTATAATCCCTCTACATTCAGACCCATGCTACGCGCACTGCCTGCAATTGTTTTTACCGCCGCCTCAAGATTTGCGGCATTCAAATCTTCCATTTTTGCTTTAGCAATTTCTTCCAATTGCGCCAGAGTCACTGTGCCGACTTTTTTGGTATTGGGGTTGCTGCTGCCACTTTTTATACCCACGGCTTTCTTCAAAAGAATTGAAGCAGGCGGTGTTTTGGTAATAAATGTAAAGCTGCGGTCACTATAAACTGTGATAACGACAGGCAAAGGCAGGCCTTTTTCTACATCCTGCGTCTTCGCATTAAATGCCTTACAAAATTCCATGATATTGACGCCACGCTGACCCAGCGCAGGCCCTACCGGGGGACTTGGATTTGCTTCACCTGCTTTTACTTGCAGTTTTATATATGCTGTTATTTTTTTTGCCATTTTTTACTCCAATATGGGTACAAGCGCTTTTCAGCTCCCCCTAGACACAAAAATCCCTGCCTTATTCAGACAGAGATCCGGTAAAACACCAGAATCGCAATACTTGCGTTCTGCTATCAGCTTTTTTCAACCTGCCCAAAACCCAATTCAACAGATGTAGACCGGCCAAAAATGAGCACTGATATTTTTAATTTATTTTTCTCGTAATTAACTTCTTCGACAACACCATTAAAATCCTTAAATGGCCCTTCAATGACTCTAATTACCTCGCCAGCCTCAAACAGAATTTTAGGACGAGGCTTATTAACGCCTTCTTCCACCCTATTGAGTATGGACATAGCTTCTTTTTCCGAGATAGGAGCGGGGCGATCTGACGTCCCGCCTATAAAGCCCAATACTCTGGGAACATCCTTAACCAAGTGCCATGTCTCATCAGTTAATTCCATCTGTACAAGCACATAACCGGGAAAGAATTTTCTTTCGCTTTTACGCTGCTGCCCCATGCGCATTTCAACAATTTCTTCCGTGGGTACGAGAATCTTTCCGAAATACTCTTCCAGACCTTCCCTTTTGATTCTATCTTCCAATGCTTGCTTAACTTTATTTTCAAAGTTTGAGTAGGCGTGTACAACATACCAGCGTAGCGCCATTCCCTTACCCCTGCCCAGTTAAAACACGGACGCCCCAAAAGAGGAACATATCCAACAACCACAAAATCAAGCCTACTATAAAAACCATCGCGAAGACCAGCAACGTGGTACGCATCGTTTCATCACGAGTCGGCCAGACAACTTTTCGAACTTCTTGCTTGGACTCCAACACGAAACTCCAAACAGTACGACCCAAGCCGGTAGTCAGCATCATGCCCAAAACTGCCAACACGACAACAACCAAACCTAAGACTCGATATAACAGTCTAATTTCTTTGAAATAAGAGTGATCTGCTGAAAAATAGTAAAATGCGGCTATTCCAGCAACCACAAAGACAACAGAAAAAACTTGCTTGACAATATCAGCAACCGACGCCGCTGGTTCTGTTTGAGTATTCATGTGTTATTTATTATTATAATAGATAATATCGATTTGTTATGCCTGAGTGGCAGGCCAGGAGGGTCTCGAACCCCCAACCAGCGGTTTTGGAGACCGCCATTCTACCAATTGAACTACTGACCTATTCAGACAAACTTTAAAGAACTTGATATTC
>Ga0182021_10005254_pt1 | contig 15295 bp, 8 predicted proteins | sample 612E3MmetaG_FD_120493 | JGI IMG/M metagenome (GOLD analysis project Ga0182021, IMG submission 120493) | Permafrost microbial communities from Stordalen Mire, Sweden - 612E3M metaG (Illumina Assembly) | ecosystem: Environmental > Terrestrial > Soil > Wetlands > Permafrost | place: Sweden... | reverse complement strand
GCCGGCTACGTCCTCAGCAACGACGACTGCAATGACAACGATGCGACCGCATACCCGGGCCACGCCGAGGTCTGCGGCGACGGCGTTGACAACAACTGCGACGGTCAGATCGATGAGGGTTGCACCAATCCGGATCCGGAGTGCACCGGCCAGACCTGCTCCACTTTCACCACCTGCAACCCCGGCGGAAGCTGTGGCTCTAGCGGTGTGTGCGGCTCGACGTCGAGCGGTGGCGGTCTTTGCGTGGATGGAAGGACTCCCTGCGCGGGACTCGCCGACTGTGCGAGCGGTGCTTGCGCCGGGGGCTCTATCTGCCTCGTGAATACGTGCTGCGGCCGTCCGGTCTGCGTGCCCACGTCCCAGTTCTGCAGCAACGCGGAGTCTCCGTCGGCGCCTCCGCTCTCGTCGCCGGCTAGCGGTCCGACCATCGCTGGCGGCAACTAGGGTACGGCGGACGTCGGTATCGCGCCTCTTGGGGACACGGGCTCGGTCCCGCCCCCCGGCGCGATACTGACACACCCGGAAAGCCGTGGCGGGAAACGCCATGGCGACGCCCGCCCGAACGCGGGCATGAAACGGCCGGTGGGAAGAGATCGTTCTTCCCCCGGCCGTTTTCTTGTACGACGCTGGAGATGCTAGAGAAACACGAACTTTCTAGTGAGCTTTCTCTCGCGCGACCCTGAGTCGTAGCCGCCAAACCAGGGTCAATGCTTCAAAGAAGATCGAGCCCGACATCTTGGACAGACCCACGCGCCGGTCGACAAAGAGAATCGGCACCTCGCGCACCTGGAACCCGGCGCGCAGGGTTCGGTAGGTCATCTCGATCTGGAACCCGTAGCCGCGGGCACTGACCGCCCCAAGGTTGATCCCATGCAGGGTCGCGGCCTTCCACGCCTTGAACCCCGCGGTCAGGTCGTGAACCCCGACTCCGAGAGCCATCCTGGCATAGAGCCCGCCCCCGCGGCTGATGATCCGACGGCCCAGTCCCCAGTTCTCGGTGCCTCCGCCCGCCACATAGCGCGACCCCACGGCCATGTCAGCGCCCTCCTCCAAGGCCTGCAGGAGCCGCGGCACATCGGCCGGATTGTGCGAGAAGTCCGCGTCCATTTGCACGATTCGTTCCCAGCCTTCCGCCAGCGCTGCGGAAAAGGCATGCAGATACGCGGCCCCCAAACCGGCCTTCTGCGTCCTGTGCAGCACCCGGACCTGCGGATCGCGCGCCGCGATCTGGTCGGCCAGAACGCCCGTCCCGTCCGGCGAACTGTCGTCGACAATCTGAATCGTCGCCTCGGGCACCGCGGCCCGCACGGCGGCAACGATGGGTTCAACGCATTCGCGCTCGTTGAAGGTTGGGATGACGATGAGTGTTCTTGGCAATGCTGGCTCTCGACGGTGAAGAGGTTCTTCTGGACTCTAGGTGTTGGGCGCGCGGCCTGCGAGTGCAGCACGCACATCGGCCTCATCCGACCGTACCATCATTTCGATAAGTTCGCGGAAGCGCACACGCGGTTTCCAGCCCAGCTTGGCGGCAGCCTTGCTGGCGTCACCGCAAAGGTGGTCCACTTCGGTCGGACGCAGGTAGCGCGAGTCGGTCTCGACGTACTTCTTCCAGTCGAGACCCAGCGCGCCGAAAGCAACGTCAAGAACCTCCCGCACCGAGTGTGCTTCACCCGTCGCGATGACGTAGTCGTCAGGCCGGTCCTGCTGCAGCATCGTCCACATGGCCTCGACATAGTCGCCGGCAAATCCCCAGTCGCGTCGCGCGTCCAAATTGCCCATGAACAGCTTCTTGTCGAGTCCATGCATAATTCGGGCTGCTGAGCGCGTGATCTTGCGCGTGACGAACGGTATGCCGCGCCTGGGAGATTCGTGGTTGAACAGAATCCCACAGCAGATGAAGAGGCCGTAGGCATCGCGGTAGTTCTGGCACAGTTGGTGGGCAAACACCTTGGCGCAGGCATAAGGGCTGCGCGGCCGGAACAAGGTGTCTTCGTTCTGCGGCGGCGGCGACGAGCCGAACATTTCGCTGGAAGAGGCCTGATACAGCCGGCAGTGTGCACCCTTGTCGCGCACTGCCTCGAGCAGCCGCAAAGTGCCCATTGCTACCGTGTTGGCTGTGTAGTCAGGCACGTCGAAGCTGACCCGCACGTGACTCTGCGCGCCCAGATTGTAGATTTCCGTCGGTTGGACGGTTTGAATGATGTGGTTGATCGAACTCGCGTCGTCGAGATCGCCAAAGACCAGGCGCAGGCGGTAGTCGGTGCTGTGCGGATCCTGATAGATGCGATCGATACGTTCGGTGTTGAACGAGCTTGAGCGTCGGATGACGCCGAAGACCTCGTAGCCCTTGGCCAGCAGAAGCTCGGCCAGGTACGAGCCGTCCTGACCGGTGATTCCAGTGACAAGCGCGCGCTTCATGGCGTTCCCTTCTCTTTGAACGAACTCATTGAGCTTTCATACCGCAACATCGCGAAATGGGCCCAGTTTTCCCCACCTACTTCCCGCGACCTGGCGCCCTGCCCGGCCCTGCTCCTGCGTCGGCAGCGCTGCCATTCATGGCCTCACGGAGTGAGCGTTGGAAAGCCACCACCTTGGCTGTCAGGGCGGTCAGCTCCTCCAGGGCTAGGGTGGCGTCCTTGGACTTGGTCGACACGCCCCCAACCTTGACGGTCGCCCCGAATGTGGTCACCACGAAGATGCGAACGGCCTCGGCGCGCTCGGCCGGAAAGGCGGCGCCGTAGAGTTCGACCAAGTCGATCACGTCCCGGGGAGTCTGGCCGCGCAGCACGGATGTGGCCCAGGCGCCGAGAAACTTGGCCTGAAAGTTCCTAAACGTCCCCAGCACGGCCGCCGGGCTTACGCCCGGGAAAAAGCGGCCCCCGGCGAATGGCGCGTAGAATGCTTCGGGCGCCACCCGTCCAGCCAGCGCGCGCGACTGGGCCATGCGGTAGATGACCGTGGCTGCCGCGCCCGGATCCTCGATCAGGTCACGCGCGTCGCGCAGGGTCGTTCCGTTCTGCTGGAGGACATATCGGTTCTCGCGCACGTTGGCGAAGATTTCGCGTTGTGCGGGTGAGCCTTCTTCGACCTGGACCACGCCAGCCGGGCCCGAGCCCACCCGCCACTCGCGCGCGATGACTTCCATGGCGATGCGGTAGCCTTCGATGAGAACCCGCGCAGGCGCGGCCCCATCCGAAAGAGCCCCTCCGGTGCCGACGAAATGCGCGACATAGGTGGCCAGACGGCCGGTCAGGGTCTGCACCAGGGCTTTGTCAGCAGCGGGATCGGCGGGTAGGCCAATCCACGGCAGGCGTGGGCGCGCTTGCACGCCACCGAAGGTCTTGGGCAAGGCCAATCCGATTCCGTAGGGCTGTCGCTCGATCCCCAAAACCAGACAGGTCGGCTCCGCGGCATTGCGGCGCGCCGCTAGCGTGAAGGATTGGCCATCGGCGCTGGCCTCGCGGATGAACTGCTTGGCCAGGTAGGTTGTGCGTACCATTTCGAAAGCGAAGCTCGACTCAAGCAGCCCGGGAAGTGGTTGCACCGCCTCATCTCTGATGCCCAGACGGCGCACGACAGGAAGTGCGCCGTCCAGTTTTCCCGCGACCGGCGCGAACAAGATGTATGAATCGGCGGGACCGAGCGGCTTGTCGGGATCGGAGCGACAGCTGCCTGTGGCCACGACCGCGAGGCAGGCGGCGAGTGGGAGGGATGGTCTGCACATCGCCACCTACTCTATCACCCTCTGACGCGATCGCGCTGCATCGCGGAAGGGCCGGCGGTGTGTCGTGCCGAATATTTGCGTCCTGCTCCTTCGCTCCTTGGGGCGCGCGTAGCCCAGTCTTGCTGGGCGGAGCGAGAGGGGCCAGGGGAACTGCGAGCGAGAGCGAGCCAGTCCCCCGCAATACAGAAGGCATTGATTTGTCGAACGAAGCCAACGAGGATCAAGCGAAGATCCTCGCAATGCCCATACCCCGCGCCAGCGCTCGCCTTTGCCCGGCCCTGCTGACCGCGTTCCTGCTCGGGACCCTTGCCCTGGCTCGACCCGCGGCGGCACAGGGCGCCGCTGTGCTCCCTGACCTCGGCGCCCCGCCGGAACTCAGTGTAGAGGCCGCTGCGGTGTCGATGCTCCTCCGCTCCTACCTGAAACCTGGTGAACGCCACCTGGTGCCACGGCACGAGCTAGCCCTTGCCATCGAGGCATTCACGGGCCGAGCCCCGCGCGGCAGCTTGGCGGTGACACAGGACCTGGCAGCTCGGCTTGTCGAGCAACTCGGCGCTGATCGGATCCTGGTCGCGCAGTTGCAGCAATCATCCAAGCGCCTGATGGCAACCGGCCTGATCTATGGTCCCGCAGGCAAGCGCGTTGGCCGTATCGCGGTGGGCGTGGCCCTGGGCGAGATCGGCGACATGGCTCGCCAGATCGCCCTGCGCCTGGCCCCGTCCATCGGGGCCACCGTCGTCGATGGCCCGGCCATAGGGCTGGCTGACCTGCGCCCCTTTGTGGCGGCACAGGAGGCGCTGCTGGTTGGCGACGCAGCCGCCGCGGCACGGGCCATCGAGGTCGCGCTGCCCAACACGGCCGCGCACTTGTCGGCCGCGCTTGACGTTCTGCGATCTTTGGCCGAGGAGCCTGGCTTGCCCAAGCCCACGCGCGTGCAGGCGCGCTTGCTGATGGGCGACTGGGGCGCCGCCGCTGAGCTGGCTGACGATGGGTTGGCGGCTGATCCCAAGAGTGTCGTCCTGCGTGCCGCGAAGGCGCGCGCCAAGGTCGCCCTAAGGGAGTTCGACGCCGCTGAACGTGAGCTCGACATGCTCAAGGGCGCGGGTAGCGTGCCGGCCGTGGTGGTGGCGAGGGCCGCGCTGGCCATCGAGCGGGGCGATCCTGTCGAGAAGCGCGACGAGGCGATGTCCCCCTTGTTGGGCCGGCCCGCCTCTGAGTGGCGACTGGCCCTGCCTCTCTTGGCCGCATCCGCACCCGGGACTTTTGGACCGCAGGTGGAGTCGGCTGCACTTGCGGCCGCGCAGAAACTAGCTCCGCAGGATCCAGGCCTGGCGTCCACTGTGGCTGCGCGCGCCTTGACCGCTGGCGCGGCGGTCAGTCAGGCCGCCCCTCTCATCAAGGTTCAGGACTTGAGCGCGGAACAAGTCAGGGCGGTTGGCGCTCGCCTGGACAAGGTGGGCGGGACCGACCCGGCAGCGGCGGCGCTGAGCCAGGAAATCAAATCACGCCAAGTCGAATCGGAACAGGCCCGCGCCTCGGCCCGGGGGCCGGAGAGGCCCGTGGGGCCGCCCTCGACGCTGGCGCGCAACCTGCACACCCTGCTGCAGAAGTTCGATCTGCTCTACGAACCGACGCTGACCGCGGTGACCATCGCGCCTTTGCCCGGAAGCGGCCAGCCGTTCTACTGGCCCTTCATGGTCCGGCCGGAGAGGCTTTCAGGCGGATTGCTTGAAGCTCTCATGCGCCCGCCCTGGGAGCTTTCCGCCTCACGCTCGAAGATCCGCACCGAGGAGCTTGCTGCCAGCAGAGCCACGGAAGACGCGCTGGCGGTCATGGCGCACGACATGGGCGGCGAAGCCGTGCTCATGTACCGCATTCAGCCGGCCGGGCTGGCCCCCTGGGTGAACGTCGACTTGATCCTATTTGACGTTGCCAAGCAGAAGGTGCACAAGGCCAGCAGCGCGCTCATCGGCCGATCCACCGGCCTGGTGATGGTCAATCCTTTCATCGTCGGCCTATTCGTGCTGGCGCTGATCGGATCGGTGGCGTGGGTGGTCGTTCTGTCGGTCCGCGGCGCAATCGTGGTACGCGTGCAGTGGGATCCGGATTCCAAGGAGGAGATGTTTTCGATTCTCATCTCACACAGCAACAAGACGCCGGTGATTGAGAACCCCGCGGTCTACAAGAAGAAGCTGGACTGGCTGGGCCAACGCAAGCGGCGCTTCGAGGCTTGGCACGTCGAGCGCAGCACGACGTTTCGGGGCATTCCCAAAGGCAAGTACTTCGTTCACCTTTACGGTATCTACACACGCGGTCGCCAGGTTTTGGTCTTGAGCGAACCCTATGAGACGGTGGAGGTGGTTCCTCGCAAGACCGCGTTTGTTGCCTTCAACCTTGAGGCGTCCGAGGCGGAGTTCAAGATCGCGGTGGTCGACGACAACGGCGTGGTCGAGGGGGCACGCGTGTGGGTCGACCAGGATCGCGCCAGGGCGGTGGGCACGCCGAAAGAGGGCAATGTCACCCTGAAGGTGCCCAAGGGCTATCACATCATCCACGTGACAGCGCGGGGGATAAATGTGGAACGGCCGTATCACGTGATCAAGGCCAAGGTCCACGAGATGACCATCAACCTGGTGTGGGAGCGACGGCAGGAGCACGTCTCGCGCGCGCTTGAGCGACAGGTAGACGACGCCCTTCCCTACCTCACCATGTCGCGCAAGCCGCAGGCCCCAGGCACCTCGCCGGGCGCAGCCACATCGGCCGGCCAGCGACCGTCCGCCAGCCTGCACGCGGCGCCGCGTGCGACCAGCTCGGCCACCACGACGGCCGCGAGCAGCGACGCGATCGAGATCCCGTCCGCAGGCGCCGCCTCGGCCAGCCCGCCGGCAGGGAGCATTCAAGGGCCTCTCGGCCGCCCGCCGCAGGCGTCAGCCGCCCCGGCCAGAGCCCGGGCCGCGCAACCGACTCGCGGGCCGACGCCCAGCGCCCATCCGGCCGTCGCGCCCACAGTCCTCGCTCAGCCGGTTCCACGACCATCGCCTGCCCGGCGGCAGACAGCAACCACCGCGGGCAAAATGACTCTCCGACCGCTGGCCCCGCAACCGGTCACGCCGAGCCCAAGCGAACCGCCCGCGGATCTCGATGCGCCGGTCGACCTGGAACCCAATCCCGCCTTGCCCGTGGACCTAGGTGCGCCCGTCGATCTGGTTGGACCGTCGGGTGACGGTCCGGTCGACCTCGTGCCCCCCGCAAAGCCGCGGCGGACGCGCTGAGGCTGCTAACTCAACCTCCCCCTACGGGTTGTCGTCGCCGGCGGATGTGGGGGGCTCGACGCAGTATTCTGAGCAATCTGTCGGGTACTTGCCGGCTACGTAGTCGGCGCAGCTCATGGTTTGCGAGTTGCTTGGGTCGCACCAGCTCGGCGGCGAAAATCCCCCGGCTGACCAATCGGAGCAACTCATGGTTTGCAGGCTCTTGAGGCACGCCCGGTCCTTGCTCTCGTTGTAGATTGCCTTGAGTGAGCATCGATTTACCCGGGTGATGTTGCCGCAATTCTGCTTCTGCAACTCTGTCGTACACTCATCTACCGAGGTGTAGCTGCCGCCAAGACCCGACAGACGGTCAGACGACCCCTCGTCAACCTTACCGTCGGATGTGCAGTAGTAGGTTCTCTTGCAGGTAGCTTCCGCGTTATCAAAGCAGATGTCTGTTCCCGCCGAAGCGTTGGTGTCGCAGCCCACAAGGCCAGCTCCGAGAAGTCCAAGCATCGCGATGGTCAAAACGTCTCGCATGTTCCCTCCTAGATTGGTTTGCGGAACGGGGGAATTGTCGCCGATCTCGCTCTGCCCTACCAGTACCATTCTAGCAGCGTTCTAGCATGGCGTGCCGGATCGCGTTGTCAATGGATGAGTTCAGCAGTTCAGCACGGGCAGACGGTGCGCCCATCTCTCACCTGCCGTCGCAGCACTGGTGCCTTCTGATCTTCCGAACTACACTCGCATCGGGTCAGGGCGCGACCCAGCCCGGGACCCCGTACCACATCAGCCTCCTGTGATCCGTATGCCTAGCCACCGACGGAGATCCGCGCATCGGCGCATGCCCCCAGCCCCCACCAGCCCGCGTCGACTTTGGACTACGATCGTCGCGTCAGCCCTGGCCGTGCTTGTGCTCGCGCCGATCGTATCCAGGCTGGCCGGAGTTGGCAACGACTACGTCGGTCACCGCAACCTCGCCGTGGAGTTCAAGAATCATCTGACGCTCTACCACCCTCACTTCTTGCTTCAGGCTCTCGTGGCGGCAGTCGACGTCCTGCTGCCCGGCGACACGGAGCGGGCGATGATCGTTGCGGTTCTTCTGGCCTATGCCGCTATCGCGGCGACCGTTTCCCGAGTCGTACTCAGCCGCACTTCGTCAACTGCCATCGCTCTTACCTTGACGTTCGCCGTCCTACTCGCCTCGTCAGCAGCATTTCTCTTCCCGCTCGATCGGCACCTGTACTACGGGTACATCCCGGCCAATGTGTTCCACAGCCCGACCATGGTCGTACTCAAGCCGCTGGCATTGGTTTCTTTCGGCTACGCGACTGCCACGCTTTGGCCCAAGGAGGGGGAGAACGCCCGCAACTGGATTGCCTGTGCCCTGCTGACGCTGGCCTGCGCCCTGGCAAAGCCGAGCTACACGGTCTGCATCCTCCCTGCGTTGGCAGTTGTCGCAGTGAAGCGGGCTGCGTTCCGCTCGCAGATCGACTGGAGGCTGCTCATATTGGGCTTCGCCCTGCCCGCCCTTGCGACTCTCGCCTTCCAGTACTACTGGACTTTCAGCGACAGCCAGATTCCGGGTACCATCCCAGGAGCCAAGCACATCGTGTTCGCGCCGCTGGCCGTCATGAAGCGGTATTCCTCGTGGTTGGCGGTCAAACTGCTTCTCTCCCTGCTGTTCCCCCTTTCAGTTCTTGCCATCAATCTCCGCAGGGCGCGGGAGGACTCTGCTTTGATGCTGGCGTGGGTTCTTTTCGCGGTTGGCGCCGGGATAGGGTACTTGCTGGCAGAAAGTGGGCCGAGAATGATTCACGGGAACATGCTGTGGAGCGCCCAGATCGCGATCTTCATCCTCTTCGTCCAGTCTGCAGCCCACATCGCCGCGTATTTTGGCGGTGCCCTCACAACTTCCACGCAAGCGGAACGGCGGCGGGCGATGGCAAGCTTCGGCTGTCTATTGCTGCACACCACGTTTGGGATCGCGCTCTACGTCGGGGAGTACGCCCGGGTCTCAAGATTCTGGTAGCCGGGTTCCATCAGCGAAAACCAACGTTGGCAGCGATTCGACGGCTCCTGCGCTTCCAGCGCGCAGAAGTCCAGAAGGTTTGGTCTTCAAGCTGCCCTCTTCCTGTTGTGACCCGCACGCAGAATGGAAGCACCTGCCTTCATGGCCAGGGACCGTCGTGGCATCTATTGCCGACGAATTTGGCCCGGCGCGCGATCTGTACTGGCGCATCCAGCGGCCCTCGTCAGATTCGAGCTGGTTTTGCTGCTGTGCACTGGCCTAGAACCAAGTACGCACTCTTCGGTAGGCTTGTCTTGCGGCTTGGCGTCACTGGTGTCTCGGAGGTTCGCATCGATCAACGGAGGAGTCTCATGAAGTACCGCTCTGCTTGCCAGGCCAGCTTGGGGCTCTCGCTGCTCAGGGCTCGACTCATACGCCGCGAGAGAGCGATTGGACGCCGACTTGGCTCCGGCCACGCGCTCCTCTGCGCGGCACTGGCAACCTGGTGCCTGGGCCGCGGAGCCGATGCTCTTGCCCAGACCATCACGATCGATGGTACCGGAGCCGGGCGCACCTATGACGGAATCGGAGCGGTGAGTGGCGGCGGCGGAACTTCCCCCCTGCTCAGAGACTACATCGAGCCCCAGCGCACGCAGATTCTCGACTACCTCTTCAAACCGAACTACGGGGCGGCGCTGCAAGAGGTGTACATCGAGATTCCCGGTGACGGCAATTCGACCCAGGGGTCGGAGCTGAGCCACATGCACTCGAAGACCGACGAGAACTACGACCGTGGCTACGAATGGTGGCTGATGGAAGAGGCAAAGAAGAGAAACCCGTTGATCGTGCTGGATTCCGCAGCGTGGTCGGCTCCGGGGTGGCTCGGCAGTGGCAACTTCTGGTCGCAAGACACGGCAGACTACCTGTCCAAGTGGATCATGGGCGCGAAGTCCGCCCATGGCCTGGATATCGACTACATCGGGTGCCGAAACGAAAAGGGCGACAACACGAGCTGGGTGAAGACATTTCGCACCACCCTGGACAAGAACGGCCTTACGAAAGTCGGCATCCACGCCTTCGACAACTGGGGAGCCACCAGCTGGAACTGGGCCACCGGGATGAACAGCGACGCTACCTTGAAGGCTGCGGTATATGCCATCGGCAGCCACACCACGGCTTCGTATGGCTCCACCAAGGGAACGCCGCCGCCCGCGAACGTCATAGCCATCGGCAAACCAATCTGGGACACCGAAGAGCACGTGTACGAACACGGGTTTCAGTGTGCCATGGACATCGTGAGCGCGTTCAATTTCAACTACGTCAATAGCAAGATTACGAAGACCATATACTGGTATCTCATCACCGCATTCTACAGCAACGAACCATTCTACGACGTGACCATGGCCGTCGCGAGTTCTCCCTGGAGCGGCGCCTATACGATCAACCCGGCACTTTGGGGCTATGCCCACGTCGGTCAGTTCACCAAGGTCGGCTGGAAGTACCTGGACGCCGCGTCCGGCAACTTTTCGGGCGGCGGAAACTACGTGACCATGGTGGCGCCCAGCGGCGGAGACTACAGCGTCATCGCGCAAACTTCGGGCGCGAAGGCCACCCAAAACATCACCTTCAACGTCACGGGTGGCCTTTCCTCCGGCACCGTGTCCGTTTGGCGCAGCAATGCGACTGCCCAGTTCCAGAAACAGCCCGACGTCACCCCGGCAAACGGCTCGTTCACCATCGCGCTCGACGCGAACTCCATCTATTCAATCAGCACCACGACTGGGCAGCAGAAGGGCGCGGCCATGCCACCGGCGGCAGCTGACTTCCCGAAGCCCTACTACGAAACGTACGATCACTATGGTGATTTCACGTCGGTCGGCTATCGGCCCTACTACCACAACGACATCGCGGGCGGGTTCGAGCTGTTCAAGCGTACGGATGGAAACGGAAGCTGCCTGCGACAGGTGGTCAGTCAGCCGGCACAGAGCTGGGCCCCGGAGACGAATCCGTACACCATAGTGGGCAACACGGGCTGGACGGACTATGAAGTCAGCGCTGACGTCTCCGTGGAGACTTCTTCGGGTTGGGCGTCGGTCATGGGGCGAATCGGGTCGACGGGAAGCGGCTACGGCACCAACCCCAACGGCTATTACATGACGCTGAGTCAGTCCGGGGCTTGGGGGTTCTATGCAGCGCCCACCGTGGGGGCGATTACGAGCGGGCAGGCCACTTTAGCCGCAGGCAGTTGGCACAATCTCAAGCTGGTCTTCCAGGGCTCCTCAATCAAGGGCGCAATCGACGGTACACAGGTGTTTGCCGTAACGAATAGCAAGTACTCCAAAGGCAACGTTGGGCTCGGCACGGCCGCGAAGACAACGGCGTTGTTCGACAACCTGATTGTCACTGACGTGAATCCGACGGCCAAGCCAACCCCTACTGTCTTTCCGCAAGACGGGCAGAGCCCGCCCGATGGCGGCGCGGGTGGCAGCCCCGGCACGGGCGGAACCACCGGTACTGGCGGGGCCACTGGGGCGGGCGGAACCACCAGAACGGGTGGCAGCACCGGTGCAGGCGGAGCCCCGCGCACTGGCGGAAATCCGACCCCCGGCGGAAGCACCAGCGCGGGCGGAAGCACCAGCGCGGGCGGAACCACGGGCGCGGGCGGAAGCACGGGCGCGGGCGGAAGCACGGGCGCGGGCGGAACCACGGGCGCGGGCGGAACCACGGGCGCGGGCGGAACCACGGGTGCGGCAGGAACCACCGAAAGCGACAGTTCCGTCGGTACGGCCGGGGCCGCAGGCGCGGCCGGCAACGGCGGAGCCAGTGGGCAGGTCGACGCGGGAAGCGCGGAAGCGCAGCCTTCCGCCTCTGGCAGTTCGTGCAGCATGGGCAGTGCGAACCACCACGACCGCGGAGCAGGATTGGTTCTGTTGGTTGCCCTTGCCGGAACTGCAATCCTGCGCCGTCGCAGAAACCGCGTGGGACGGGACCGGTAACTAGCTCAAGGCTCGGCGCAGAGTAGGTGCACGTCGATTCTGCCGCAGGTGTTGTCGGTCGCCGAGTCGTTGCCAAACCAATCAGGTCCACCTGAGAAGTTCGCGTCGCCGTGCAGGCCCAGGGCTCCGGCGCTCGACGTGCTCCAGTCTTGGCACGAGCCAGCAAGCGTTCCTACCGAGTTGGGACTGGCGGCTCCTGACCAGAAGCTGAAGCCGGAATACAGGCCGCCGTCGGCCACCAAGTCGATGGGTGCCAACAGCCTGTTCCCCGCAAGATCACTTGGGCCGTTGAAGACGAAGACGTCGTCAACCCGTTTCCAGGGTATGCCGCCGGGCGTCAAGCGCGAGGCCGCCGACGCGGTGCTGGTGGCCAGCAATGCAATGAAGGTATTCGCGCTGGGAAGACCGGCCGCGGAGGCCTCTGCTTTGCAGAAGCCGTCCGCTTTGGCGATGCCGACGTAGGGCGACCATGCTGAGGCGGTGACGAAAACGTGGCGCCCGGGCAGCGGCAAGGGTGTGATGTCGCCCGTCAGGTCGCTGCGGAAACAGTACAACCGAACGGCGGCGGAACAGCCGTTCGTCATGACTTGGCTGAAGGCCCAGGTGCCACTGCCCGCAATGACGTCGCCTGCATTGAGTGTTCCGCTGGGGTCCGTGTAGTCGGAGCAGGCGCCAACGACCTCCCCCGGGAGGATGTTGCCACCTGTCGCGACCATGAGGTGACCGGGCCCCAGGTCGTCGCCGAGCTCATCGATCCGCGGCGGGTAGTACACAACCTGGTTGGTGGAACCCCCGAGGGTCGCGATGTTGCGCGCAAAGGGCCGGCCGTCCACCCGCACCCAGCCTCCGTTGCCGACCCTGGAGCTGGCAGGACCCTCGCTGCTCGAAAGCCAGGCCCGGTAGGTACCCGGCAGGCCGGCCACGGTCGCGTGCTTCTTGCATTCTTCGTCCGCGCCGGCCAGGCCGCCCAAGTTGCCAGGGACCACCGTGGTCGATGTGACGAACATGTAGGCCCGTGGCCCGAAGGTGGCTGACACGATCACGTCGTTGGTGAGAGTGAACTTGCAGTCGGGTGAAGTGTTATGGCAGGGCCCGTCGGTCCAGCCAATGAAGCTGAAGCCAACGTCGGGAACCGCTGACAACGCGATTTGGGATCCGTCCGGATAGGCGACAGGCGGGCAAGAGGTGGCATAGCAGGAGAGGACGTTGTCGGGCGAGATCAAACTTCCAGAGTGGCCGGCCAACCCAAAGGCGTTTCGCCCAACCTTGTGGACCGTGCCGGGGGCGCGGCCCGTTCCGGTCAAGGTCGCGGTGACTGGCGTTCCCAGGTCGAGGGATTGCACCGTGACATTTCCATTGGCTGGACCGGCGGCTGTGGGCATGAAGGTCACCGCAAAGGTGCACGAAGCACCAATTGCCAGCCCCTGATTGCTGCACTGGTCGCTCGTGAGTTGGAACGCCGGCCCACCCGTGTAACCAACACGCAGCGCAGATGCAGACGAACTGCCTGTGTTGGTCACGGTGAAGGTTACGCTGCCACTGTTGCCAACATCGACCACGCCAAACGTTCCCTGGGGTGGCTGCAGGCTCAGCATGGGCGTGGGTTTGGCAACACCCGTGCCGCTTAGCCTGATATCCGTGCCAGTGACGGTTCCCGCAGTCACGGAAAGCGAATTCGATACGAGGTCCAGCGTGGTGGGGGAAAAGACCATGGAGATGGTACAGGTGTCTTGCGGCGCCAGGACCTTTCTGGAACACGCGTCGATCTCTATCGAAAACGGTGAGGGTGTCTGGGACAGCTTCACCACCAGTGACGGCGTCGGTGCGCTGCCGACGTTTCGGATCTTGGTCGGCAGCGGCGCGCTCGTTGTGCCGACGGACACGTAGCCGAAATCTACCAAGGAGGGCTCACTGATGATGGTCACAAGTCCAGACCCGCCGTCCGTGACCAAGCTGGGCACATCGGGACCGGCATCTTGCGCCCCACCCCCTGCCCCGCCTGGACCTGCCGTTCCGCCGGTTCCCCCTGCCCCACCGGTGCCCGCCGCCCCGTCGACGGGGCTGGCGCCGCCCGCGCCGTCGTTGCCGCCCATCTCACGCGTGACGATGTCAACACCGCCGTTCCCGTCCGGCCCGGCTCGGTCGGCCGGCGAGTCCGCTTCCACGTCACCTGATGCGTCCGTTCGACCATCGCTGCCGGCCTCTGCCCCGGTGCCGCCGTCCAACCCGACCTCGCCCCCGCTGCCGGTGAAGGTCACCGTGATGTGTGTGGTCTTGCCCGCCTCCACTTCGCCCGAGCCAGTCCCGGTACCCAGAATCTTGTCCTCAGCCGACTTGGCCCTTGCCACCACATCGAGATGCCCAGAGCCATGTTGGATCTTCAAGGTAGCGGAATTTGCGGAAAGTGTGATGTCCCCGCCATCAGGTGCGGTGAAAACGGGGTGGGCCGCGCTGGTGCCCATGCCCAGGTCCAGGTCAAGTTCGACGCTGCGAATGGGAGCTTGCTTGGAGACGGTTCCATCGAAATCGAGCACCACATAGGTTCCCGACGATCGACTGCACCCCGCAGCGACGACGGAGCCGACCAGCGGAACCAGGCTACAGAAAAGTCGAAGCTTGTGCATGGGAGGCCTTGAAGAAAGGAACAACATCGCCCTGGGGACCTAGAACACAGGCTGTGTGCCCAATTGGGAGCGGGGCGCTCCGGTTGCACCGTGTGCCGTGGCGGCGTACACGCCGACCCCGACTCCGGCCACCACGACCGCTGCGGCGGTCCAGAACCACCAACGCTGGTAGAACGCCGGCGCGGCCGCCGGGGCTGGAGATGAGGTCTGGGCGACAAGGTCGGTGCGCGGATTGCTGGCGCCCGCCTGTATTTCGCCGCTGGTCGCGGGCGCGACTGTCGGCGCCGGGGCTGCCGCGGCTGGCGCGGGCGCGGCTGGCGCAGCCGCTGGTGTGGGGGCAGGCGCAGTCGGTGCGACCGTCGGCGGTGTAGACAGCACGGGCGCGGGCAACTGGGGTTGGCTCCCAGCGGCTGACGGCGCCGGACCAGCGGGTGGCTTGTCAGGGGCAGATTTCTTGGCATCGATCGCCGTCTGCATTTCATCGATCCGCCGCACGACCTCCTGGCGATTGGGCGCTTTCGGCTTGTTGCGCAGGTAGCTGCGGTAGAACCTGATCGCCTCCTCTGGGTTGCCGAGCTGCCGCTCGCACTGGCCGACGTTGAACAGGAAGACCGGATCGGGAAACAGGCGGTAGGCCTCCTTGTAGTCCTGCAAAGCCTCCTGGAACTCGTTCAGGTTGTAGTGGCTCT
>Ga0182021_10005253_pt1 | contig 15297 bp, 19 predicted proteins | sample 612E3MmetaG_FD_120493 | JGI IMG/M metagenome (GOLD analysis project Ga0182021, IMG submission 120493) | Permafrost microbial communities from Stordalen Mire, Sweden - 612E3M metaG (Illumina Assembly) | ecosystem: Environmental > Terrestrial > Soil > Wetlands > Permafrost | place: Sweden... | reverse complement strand
CGGATCGTGGCCGCGACCAAGGCCAAGATCGACATCGAAGAGTCGGGCCGCATCGTCATCGCCTCGACCGACGTCGCGGCGGCCGAGAAGGCCAAGCAGATGATCAGCGAGATCACGGCCGAAGCCGAGGTCGGCACGGTCTACACCGGGCGGGTCGTCCGGATCGAGGAGTACGGCGCGTTCATCGAGATCCTGCCCAACCTGGTCGGCCTCATGCACGTGTCGGAGATCTCCCACCAGCGCACCCGCAGCGTGGGCGACGTCCTGCAGCTCGGCCAGACCGTCGAAGTCAAGGTCCTGAGCGTCGAGGACAACCGCATCCGCCTGAGCATGAAAGCCCTCCTGCCTCCTCCCGAGGGCGGCTCCTCGGACGACGGCGCCCCCGAAGGCGGACAGGGCGAAAACCGCGGATCCTACGGCGGCCGCCGGCCCTACGGCGGCGGTGGAGACCGCGGGGGCGACCGCGGCGGGCGGCGCAACCGCTATTGACGTCCAACCGGCAAGGAGGCGCGGGCATGCCCAGCTTCCCGCGGATCGAGCGGGGGTTCACCCTCGCCGAAATGACCGTGGTGGCCGTCATCCTGGCCGTTTTGGCCGGGGTGGCGATGCCCCTGGCCAAAATCGCCGTCCAGCGGGAGAAGGAGATCAGCCTGCACCGCGAGCTGCGGTCGATCCGCTCGGCCATCGACGCCTACAAGAAGATGGCCGACGAGAAGAAGATCGAAGCGGAGGACGGGACGGACGGATTTCCGAAGACCCTGGACGTCCTGGTCAAAGGGGTCAAGGTCAAGGAAGACAAGGCGGACGCATCCGGAAAGGGCGGTGAACGCATCGTCAAGTTCCTCCGCCGCATCCCCAAGGATCCTCTGACCCCCTCCGGAGAATGGGGCTTTCTGTCCTCGCAGGATGCCCCCGATTCCAACACCTGGGACCGTAAAAACGTCTATGACGTCTATAGCAAGAGCCGGGCCGCGGCCCTCGACGGAACGAAATACAGGGACTGGTGAGCGCCATGAACAACCTTCGCGGCCGGCGGGGTTTCACCCTGATCGAAATGATCATCGTCTTCACCATGATCGGCATCCTGGTGGGCTTGGCCCTGCCCCAGTTCAAAAATGCGGCCAAGAAGGCCCGGGAATCCACCCTCAAGGAAGATCTGACCATCCTGCGCAAGCTGATCGACCAGTATTTCGCCGATAAAACCAAGTACCCGGCTTCCCTGCAGGCGCTGGTCGACGAAAAATATCTGCGTAAGATTCCGGTGGACCCGATCACCGGACGCCCGGATTGGGTCGAGGTCCGGGAGGAACCCAGCGTGGACGACCTGCTCGAGCCCGGCTACCAGGCCGGGATGATCGAGGTCCACTCGGCCTCGGAGCTCCTGGGCATGGACGGCACTCCCTACAACACCTGGTGATGCGAAACCGCGGCGGCTTCACGTTTCTGATCGTCCTGATCATGATGACGATCCTGGCCATCGGCCTCCTCGTCGCCGTTCCGGTCTGGAAGACCGAAATGCAGAGGGAGGCCGAGGAAGAGCTGATCTTCCGCGGCGGACAGTACGTCGAAGCCGTCCGCCGTTTCCAGGCCAAGAACCCGGGCGCCTTTCCCAAGTCGATCGAAGAGCTGCTCAAGGGCCGTTTTCTGCGGCGGGCCTTCCGCGATCCCATGACCGCCGACGGCAAGTGGGACATCATCCTCCTGCCTCCGACGGTCTCCGCGTCCGGAACGCGCCCCCCGCGGGCCGGCGCCGAAAGCGGCGGCCAAGCCGCCTCGACGTCCCAGGTCTTCGTCGTCTCCGAAGGCGCCCTCCCCTCAATCGACGGAGCCCGTATTCTGGGCGTGGTCAGCCGCTCTCCGCGGACGTCGATCCGCATCTATCAAGACAACGAAACGTACGATACCTGGCTTTTCTACTACGGGCAGGATCCCTCCGCCCATCCGGAGATCGTCCGGATGGGCCGTCCGGAAAAATGAGCGCGCGCCCCGTCTTCATCGTGGCCGGAGAGAAATCCGGCGACAATTACGGGGCCGCCCTGGTCAAGGCCTTCCGGTCCCTTCATCCGGATGTCCCCTTTTTCGGCGTCGGGGGCACGGCCATGGAGGAAGCCGGCGTCGAGCGGATCGTGCCGATGGACGCCCTGGCCTTGATCGGGCTGGTCGAGATCATCGGCCATCTGCCCCGGCTGGGACGGATCTTCCGCCGCCTGACCGCGGAGGTCAAGCGCCGCCGGCCGGCCGCGGCCGTGCTTATCGATTCGCCCGATTTCAATCTCCGCCTGGCCCGGCGCCTCAACGCCCTCGGCGTCCCGGTCCTTTATTATATCGGCCCGACCGTCTGGGCCTGGCGGCCCGGCCGGCTGCGGATCCTCCGGCGGCGCGTCACGCGGATGATGCTGATCTTCCCCTTTGAACGGGAGCTCTACAAGAAGGCCGGCATCCCGGCCGTGTTCGTCGGCCACCCGCTGGTCGAACGGCTGCGCCCGACGATGGACCGGGCCGCGTTCTTCGCCGCCCAGGGGCTCGATCCCGGCCGGCCGCTGGTCGTCCTCATGCCGGGCAGCCGGCGCGGGGAGATCGGTTTTCACATGCCCGTGCTCGTCCCCGCCCTGGCCCCGATCGCCGCAGCCACGGGGGCCCAGTTCCTGCTGATCAAAGCCGAGAATCTCGACGAGGAGGCCCTGCGCGCCCGCATCCCGGCCGGCGCGCCTCCGGTCGGGATCATCGATCAGGGCGCCTATGATGCGCTGGCGGCGGCCGACCTGGTCCTGTCGTCGTGCGGCACTGCCAACCTCGAAGCCGCCCTGCTGGGGGCTCCCCTGGTCGCCTTTTACCGCCTCTCGGCGCCGACCTATGCGCTGGGAACGCGGCTCATCCGCATCCGCCGCTTCAGCATCGTCAACATCCTGGCCGGAAAGACGGTCGTTCCCGAGCTCATCCAGAAGAGATTCACGCCGGAGGCGTTGGCCGCCGAAGCGATCCGTCTTCTCCGCTCAAGCGGGGAACGCGAGGCCCAGCGGGCGGAGTTCCGGCGGCTGAAGGAGATGCTGGGAACCGCCCCGGCGTCGGAGAACGCCGCCCGCGAACTGGCCGGGCTGCTCAGCTCCTGAGCTTGGGCAGCAGCGGCAGAACGTCCTTCTCGGCGGCGCGGAAATCGTCGATCGTGTCGATCTCGGTGGCCGGCCGCGCCCCGATGTCCACGGCCGTAAGGATCCCGCCGCCGTCGATCCAGTCCTGGAAAGCCGCCTCGTAGAAAACGCCGACCGCCCCTTCGCGGACGACCTTGTTCTCCAGGGCCCGATAGAGGCCTGTCAGGGCGGCCGGCGAAAAGATCTCGATGCCGATCGATTCGCCGAAGGCCCGTTCCGGCGGAATCTGCTTGCCGATCGCCCGGATGCGCCGCTCGGCGTCGACTTCGACCTTGATCTCCTCCTCGCCCAGGACGGTTCCCGTCTTGACCGCCAGCACGTCGGGACGGCCGGCGCTCCGCAGGTCGTCCAAGATGGCGGGATCGAAGAGGATGTCGCTGTCCAACAGAAGCAGGCCTTCCCCAAGGACCCGGTCGCGGGCCAGCCACAGGGAATAGATGTTGTTGGTCGAGTCATAGACGGCATTGCGGACGAATTCCACATTCAAGCGGGCGTATCTCTCCCGGACCCGGGCCCGGATCTGCTCCTCGAGGTAGCCGGTCACCAGGACGATGTCGCGCAGCCCGGCCGCTTCGACCGCTTCCAGGGTCCGGTCGAGGAGCGTGCCGTCGCCGATCGGCAGCAGGCATTTGGGGGTCCGATTCGTCCAGGGACGGAGGCGGGAGGCGACCCCGGCGGCGAGAATGACGGCCTTCATCGGATCACCGCCCGTCGAGCCGGCGGTCGATTCCGTTCTGGACGAAATAGAGGACGGCCGCCAGGAGGTTGAGGACGACGATCATGGCCCAGAAATAATAGGTGAGCCGGCCGAGCAGGACGGCCGCGATCAGGAGCGTGATCTGGGTGGAGGATCCCAGCAGGGTCCATAGCCGCAGGATCGCCGCGTTGGCCGCTCCGAATTCCTCCCGTCGGGACTTCCAGTCGGGGCCGTTGCTGCGGGCCGGAACCGCCGTCTTGCGCTGCACATCGAGGTAGCGGAGGTAGACGCCGATGGCCCAGCGCTTCAGGGGCCGGCGCCCGGCGGCGCGCAGGGCGGCCCGCTCCTCGGCGAAGCTGCGTGAGTCCTCGTCCTCGCCGTGGACGGTGTCCTGCATGACATTGAGGAAGCGGGTCCGGTAATAGTCGATGGCGATGGAATGGAAGATGTTGCTGGCGGCCGCGGCGACCATCAGCAGCCACCAGCGGGAAGCCGGCCAGGCCGGAGGTTTGAGCCCCAGGGCGATTCCGAAATAGGCGCTGATCCCGACGATGTAATCGACGACCCCGTCCAGGACGCGCCCCATGCGCGTGCCGTTCTTCTTGAGCCGGGCCAACTGTCCGTCGGCGCAATCGAGGATGACGGAGGCCGCGTAGAGCGCCGCGCCGGCCGCGGCGGTCGCCGGCCCGGCCCCGAAGCAGGCCGCGGCGGCCAGTCCGACGACGATGGAGAAGAGCGTGATCTGGTTGGGAGTGATCGAGGTCCGGTAGATGGCCCGGACGACCAGGTAGGCCAGGGGCCGGTAGAAATAGAGATCGACCAGTTCTTCGACCTCGGCCAGTTTTAAGGATTTCTTATAATCGCTGAAGAAACTCAAAGGGCACCCGCGGATATTAAAAAGCCCGCAAATTATAGCCGGTTCCGGGGGCCGGATCAACCGCGGCGGACCGCGGCTTCAGAGCAGGCCATGCTCCTCGGAGAAGTCCGTGACCGCATCGATCAGCAGGCGGTTCTGTTCCCGGGTGCCCATGGTGATGCGGACACTGTTGTCCAGGAAGGCCTCGTTCTTGAAGAACTTGATGATCAGGCCGCGCCCGGTCAACGCGGCTTTGAGGGCTTCCTTGTGGGCCGGGGGCACGTCGGCCAGGAGGAAATTCGCGTCGGATCGGTAGGCTTTGAACCCTTTGATGCGGTTGAAGGCCAGCCGCATCGCCTCCTTGTCCTCGATCATGCGGCTGCGGATGTCCGCGTAGTAGGCCGGCGAATCGAGGGCGGCCAGGGCCAGCCGCTCCGAGACCCGGTTGTAGCCCAGGTAGCGGGATCCCGAGCGGACCAGGTCCTCCAGTCCGGAGCCCAGGAAGCCGTATCCCACCCGGATCCCGGCCAGGGCGTAATACTTGGAGAAGGTCCGCAGGATGATCAGCCGGGAATGCTGCTCGATCAGATCGCGGACGGGGGTGGCCCCCTCCCCTCCGAATCCCCAGTAGGCGTGGTCGAGGATGATGATCGTATCCTTGAGCTCCCGCAGGACGCGGCCGAGATCGGCGTCGCCGAGGCTGTTTCCGGTGGGATTGTTGGGCGAGCTGATCAGGACGAGGCGGGGCTTCTCGGCGCGGGCCAGGCGGAGCAGGCCTTCAACATCATATTGGTACGAATCGGCGCCCGGAACCATGGCGTACTCCAGGGTCCGCCCGTTCTTTTCGGCGGCCACGGATTTGTAATACCACCAGGAATGGGAGGGGATGAGCAGGGATTCGCCCTCCTTAAGATAGCAATGCACCGCCTGTTTGAGGATATCCTCACTGCCGTAACCGATCTGAATGCGGTCCTCGGGCACGTTATGATCGCGGGCCAAACGCTCGGTAAGGGCGCTTTTGACCCCGCGCATGGGGTCCTTGGAATAGCAGCTCAGGGCTTCCACACCGGCGGATCGGAGAACCTCGAAGCAGGCCGGCGCCGGGCCGTAGTGGTTCTCGTTGCGGTCCAAATAGATGGATTCCTTAGACATGTCGACTCCTGAAAGCGTTCCTCCCGGGAAGCCGAAAGCGGACACGGAGAAACGTTATAAATATCGAATAGAAAGTATAAGGCGGAGCCGTCGCATAGTCAAATCAACGTTCCGGTTTTCCCCTGCGGCAGAAGGAAATCGACCTTGTCATGGGTTTTCAGCCCGAATACGGCGGCCATGCCTCCCTTGAGCTCCAGGACGTAAAGGGCCGGCTTCCCGGGCCCATACGAAGGGCAGGGATCGGACGTGCACGGGGGGACGTCGCGCTCGATGTGAATGATCCTCCGATCCCGGTCCAGCCACAACATGTCCAGCGAAACCAGGGTATTCTTCATCCAGAAGGAATGCGCCGCCTCTTCCTCGAAGACGAAAAGCATGCCCTGATCGGGCAGAATCCTCTCCCGATTCATCAGGCCGCGGGCCCGCTGGGCATCGGTGACCGCCAGTTCGGCGGTCACGGACCTACCGTCCTGAAAGTACACCTTGAGGAAGCGGTCCCCGCCCTGGCCCCGGCCGAATATCATTCCCATCGCTCCCGCGGCCATCAGCAGCCAGGCATATTGTCGGATCATGAGGCTCCTCCTTGCGGTCCGCCGACCAGGGGAACGAAGCGGACACCCAGCAAATTTTCCCGCCGCCAGCCGGTTCCCTGCCGGGTGACGCGGACGAGGGACTGCGATCCGGCCCCAACCGGCAGCACCAGGACTCCGTCCGGCGCGAGCTGGACGGGCCACTCCGCGGGAACGGCCGCGGGCGCGGCCGTGGCGATGATGGCGTCGAAAGGGGCCTCTTCCGGCCAGCCGGGAGCGCCGTCGGCCGTCCTGAAGCGGATATTCCCATAGCCGAGGTCCGCCAGGAGGCCCCGCGCCCGGGCGGCCAGGCCGGCTACGATCTCGATGCTGAAGACCTCGGCGGCGAGCTCCGCCAGGACGGCCGTCTGGTAGCCCGATCCCGTGCCGATCTCCAGGACCCGGGCGGAGGGCCGAAGTCCGAGGGCTTCGGTCATGAACGCCACGATATAAGGCTGGGAGATCGTCTGGCCGTCGCCGATGGGCAGGGGTTCGTCGGCATAGGCATAGGCCCGCAGAGCTTCGGGGACGAAGAGATCGCGGCGCACCCTGCGCATCGCCGCGAGGACCCGGGGATCGGAGACGCCGCGGGCCTCGATCTGGTCGCGGACCATCGCCGCGCTATGGGCGATCTCCTCCGCATCTGTCGGCCTCACGGATTCATTTTATTACAAGCGCCGGAGAGTTCCAATTCCCGCCGGCCGCGGCGGCCGGGATGGCCGGCGTTTCAATAAGAACGGGCGAAGAGGGCCGAAGCCTGCCCCGGGGCGCCGCAGCAGACGCAGGCGCCGTCGACCGGCCGGTCCTCGTCATCGAGGGGGATGACCCGGATGGTGGCCATGGTCTCGGTTTTGATCCGGTCCTCGCAGGAGTCGCCGCCGCACCAGGGGGCCCGGATGAATCCCCGCGTCGTTTCCAGGATGGCCTTGAACTCGTCATAGGTCGCGGCCCGGCGGATGTTGTCGGCCAGGAAATCCGAGGCCTGCTTCAGCAGGGTGGCTTGAATGTCTACGAGCAGGTCCGGCACACGGGCCGCCAAGGCGTCCAGGGGGGTGGTCTCTTTGGTCTTAAGGTCGCGGCGGACGAGCACGGCCTGGCCGTTCTTGACGTCCCGCGGCCCGATCTCGATGCGCACGGGAACGCCCCGCATCTCGTATTCGGAGAATTTCCAGCCCGGGGTGAATTCCTCGCGCGCGTCGAGAGAGACGCGCACGCCGGCCGCCCGCAGCGATTCCTCGATGCGCTGGGCCACGGGCAGGACGGTCTCCTTCCAGTGGGCCGCCGGGATGGGCACGATGACGGCCTGGGTCGGCGCCACGCGCGGCGGCATCCGCAGGCCCGAGTCGTCGCCGTGGCACATGATCAGGGCCCCGATCATCCGCGTCGTGGTCCCCCAGGAGGTCTGCCAGACGTACTGCAGGGTCTGGCTGCGGTCCTCGAACTTGATGTCGAAGGCCTTGGAGAAATGCTGGCCGAGATTGTGGGACGTCCCCATCTGCAGGGCCTTGCCATCCGACATGAGCGCCTCGATGGCATAGGTCATCTGGGCCCCGGCGAATTTTTCCCGCAGCGTCTTCCGGCCGGCGATGACCGGGACGGCCAGCTCGGTCTCGCAGAATTCCTTATACATGGCCAGGATCTTGAGCGTCTCGGCCTGGGCCTCCTCGGCCGTCTCGTGGCAGGTATGCCCTTCCTGCCAGAGGAATTCCGTGGTCCGCAGGAACGGCCGGGTGACCTTCTCCCAGCGCACGATGTTGGCCCACTGGTTGTAGAGCACGGGCAGGTCCCGCCAGGACTTGATCCATTTCGAGTACATGTACCCGATGATGGCCTCGGAGGTGGGCCGGACGGCCAGCCGCTCTTCCAGTTCCTCCTTGCCGCCGATGGTCACCCAGGCCACTTCGGGCGAAAAGCCCTCGACGTGCTCGGCTTCCTTTTTCAGAAAACTCTCAGGGATGAAAAGGGGGAAATAGGCGTTGACGTGGCCGGTGGCCTTGATCCGACCGTCCATGAGCCGCTGGATGTTTTCCCAGACGGCATAGCCGTAGGGGCGGATGACCATCATCCCCTTCATCGGGGTGTAGTCGGCCAGCTCGGCCTTCTGGACGATCTCCACGTACCAGCGGGAGAAGTCCTCGGTTTTGGCGGTGATTCTCTTCACCAGGCGTTCGTCTTTGGTCACGGAAATCTCCGAATGGAAAATGCGCGTTCATTCTAACAACTTTCCGGGGCTCCGTCCATATTTTCCGTATCCGGCCCGCGGCGGCCCCCAAGGGATGGGGCCCCCGCCGCGGACGGCCCAATCGCCTGCGGCTAATCGAGCGGGGGCGGAAGGTGAGGGAAGCCGGTCGGATATCACCCGTTTTATCACCGGGAAGGGTGATTGACCGGACTGCGGGGGCATGGCATCCTGATGGTGGCTAAGGATGAAGGAAAATGGCTCGAGAAGAGGAAGCGATCATGTCGAAGAATTATTCCGTCAATGAGACGACTTCCCTGACCTCCGCGGAGAGGGGATTCACTTTTCCCCTTCCGATGCAAGTCGAAGGCGTCAACGCCCGAGGTCAGGATTTCAGCGAGGGGACCATCCTCACGTATATCAATCACCAGGGATCATCGTTCTATCTGAAGAACCCGGTCCATATCGGCACGCGGCTCCGCCTGGTGATCGATCTTCCGGAAAAGCTTTCCGAAGACAAGAACCTCAAGCTCGTCATCAAGGGTAAGGTGGGCCTGATCGAGGCCCTTCGCGAGCATGGCCCGGGCCAGCGGATCACTGTACATTTCGACAGCAAATACATCATCAAACCCGACTCTTGAGCCTTATCGCCGGAAGCGGCCGACGCCTCGGTGACGCATCTCCGCGCCCACGGTAGAGGGCTCCGCGCCTCCTTTGATTGACATCCCCGAAGTGTTTCACTACCATACAATGGCCAGTCGGCCTGACGATCGCCGAGGGAACACTTTCGAAGGGATGAGTATGAACAAAAAAAAACCCGCGGTCCCCGAGAATGCCACCATCAAAGTCCTCGTCTTCTGCCCTTCCGATCTGATCCTGGCCGGCATTCTCAAAGCCCTCGAAGCCGACGCCGGGATCGAGGTGGTCAACGTCGAGAAAACGACCCTCGATTCATTTATGGAGTCGATCCGCAAGCTCCATCCCGATGTCATCCTGTTCGCCAGCATTGAGACCATGCCCAATATGCGCGAGATCTGCAAGGCCATCCGCGAAATCTCCAAGGATTCGGTTCGCTCCCAGATGCTGCTGCTCGGGAACATCCCTTCCCACGAGGAGATCGTCAGCCTGATCAACGTCGGCGCCCGGGGCTATTTCGACATCAACGACTCCTCGCACCAGTTGCCGGAGGCCGTCCGGACCATCCATAAGGGCGAGATCTGGCTGCCCCGGGACAAGATGAGCAGCATCATGGACCGCATCATCGCCGTGGTCGGCCGGGACATGAAGGAAAAGACCCTCGACCAGCTGACCCCGACCGAGTTCCAGGTTCTCAAGCTCATCGGCCAGGGCAAGAGCAACGACGAGATCGCCGACACCCTGTTCATCAGCAAGAATACGGTCCGCTCCCACATCAAGAGCATCTACGCCAAGCTCGATACCCACAGCCGCCTTCAGCTGGCCCTCTACGCCATCAATTCGGCCCTGTTTTAAAATCCACCGCCCGAGAGACGCCGCCATGACCAAAGCCGCCAAGCCCAAAGCCCGGAAAAAAACTGAGCGCAAACCCGCCCGGCCCCCGATGGACGTCAACCGCCGCCGGGAGTGGCGTTTCGACATGCCCCTGCCCGCCGTTATCGAAGGACGCCTTCCCCAGGGCCGCTCGTTCAAGGAGGAGGCCCGGCTGCGGGACATCAGCGCGACCGGGGCCTATTTTTGCCTGGATTCGGGCGTGTCCGTGGGGACCAAGCTCAAGCTCTGGATCGACCTACCGAAGGAAGCGACCGGGGGAAAGAAAGTGCGCATCCAGGTCGGCGGGTTGACCATCCGTTTGGAGAAGCCGGACATCAAGGGCAAGAAACAGGGAGTGGCCGTCCGCTTCAGCAAGAACTTCAAGTTCGTCGGCTCGAAATAGCCGCGCCGCGTTCCCCATGCTCCTGGTCGGCCTGACCGGCGGCATCGCTTCCGGAAAATCCGTGATCGGGACGTTCTTCGAGCGCTGCGGCGCGCATCTGCGCCGGGCCGATCAGGAAGCCCACAGCCTGATGGCCCCCGGGAGCCCGGCCTGGGCCGAGATCCGCGCCCGTTTCGGGGACAACGTCCTGGGCCAGGACGGGACTATCGATCGGAAAATCCTCGGCCGGCTCGTCTTCGACGACCCGGCCGCCCGCCGCGACCTGGAGGGCATCGTCCAGCCCCGGGTGATCGCCGCCATGAAGGCCGAGGCCGCGCGCCTGCGGAACGAAGGCCGGGTGGACGTCTACGTCTCCGAGGCGGCCCTCATCTTCGAGGCCGGCCAGGAGGATTTTTACGACCGGATTGTGGTGGCCTATTGCCGGCCCGACGTTCAGATCGAGCGGCTCATGGCCCGGGACGGAATCGACCGGACCGAGGCCGGAAAACGCCTGGCCGCCCAGATGAGCCCGGAAGAGAAGAAGTCCCGGGCCGACTACGTCGTCGACACGTCGGAGGGGCTGGAGGATACGCTGGCCCGGTCCGAAGCCGTCTGGGCCCTGCTCAAGGAAGAAGCCGGGCGCGCGGCGGGCCGGCGGTTTTGATTCCCGTCACTTCCGGTTCTTGAGGATCGCGGCCAGAAGCGGAATCAAGATTTCGTGGGGTCCGACGAAATAAAATCCACGGCCTTTCTTCCCCAGCGGACGGCGGACCACGTTTTCGGCCGGCCGGTACTGGCCGATGAAATCGAAAACCGCCGTGGAGAATCCGTCCAGGACGATTCCTTGATTGCGGATGTAGGAGACGGTTTTCAGGAACACCTCGGGCAGGAGCACGGCCGATCCGATATTGAGGAAAACGCCGCCGCCATGGAGGCCGCGGACCAGCTCGGCCAGGCGGAAGAAATCCCGCAGCGATGTCCGGCCGATGGCCTCTCCGGAAGCCCGGGGATGGAAATGGATGATGTCCGTGCCGACGGCGACGTGGACGGTGACGGGGATCCCAAGCCGGTAGGCCGATCCGAGAAGACTCAGATTCCGGTGGGGAAATCGGGACGCGGCGATCATCCGGCCGACGGCTTCTCCGAGTCCCAGGCCCTCGTCCGCGCCGGCCCGGATGGCCTCGTTCAGCAGGTCGCCGGTCTCGCGGGCCATGCCAAAGCGGCCGTCCCGGATTTGGGTCTCGACGTCTTCGGAGGTCCGGCCGGCGAAGGCGATCTCGAAGTCGTGGATGATGCCGGCCCCGTTCAGGGCCAGGCCGGACACCCAGCCTTCCTTCATCAGGTCGATGAGGATCGGGCTGAGGCCGACCTTGATGACGTGGGCGCCCATGGCCCAGAGAAGCGGCTTGCCTTTGCCGCGGGCCCGTCCCATGAGATCGGCGAAGTCGCGGAAATCCCGGGCCGCCAGGAATCCCGGCCAGGACGCGACGAAATCGTTGAACGACGCGCCCCGCCGGACCGGACGGGCGAAATCGCGGATGTCGACCTTGCTGGGCCGGCCGGCCAGGGAGTAGGTGCGTAAAGCCTGCGTGCTGAGCGGTCGTTTTCTGACGGTCATGGGGCGCCCCTGGATAAAATCGGGGACGGAATCAGGCCGGCCCCGGATCTACTCGGCCGACGGGATGTTCTTGAGCTCCTGGCCGCAGCGGAACTTGATGCGTTTGCCTTCGGTGATGTGGATCTGTTTTTTCCGCCGGATGTCCCGGCCGTAGCCGGTCTTCTTGGCCACGACCTTGAAGCTGCCGAAACCCCGGATCTCCACCTTCTCGCCCTTGGCCAACGCGTCTTTGAGGGATTCCAGAACGGCCTCCACGATCAGGAGAGACTTCGCCGAGTTGAACCCGGATTCCTTCTCGAGGGCCAGGGCGATGTCGTTCTTGATCATGGAAAGCTCCTTCGTAAGAAGCATAACTTTAAATACTTAGCCCCCAAAAGTCAAGGCGGGCGCGGGCTTCGGTTGACTTGCCGGAGCGCCCTTTTTATAATGAAATCAATCATGAAGAGAATCACAACGGAAAGAACCCATGGCCAAACCTTCGCGTGAGCTTCAATTTTCCACCCATCAGTTGATCGGGGTTTTCCTGGGCATCCTGGCCCTGGGGATTTTCGTCTTCCTGCTGGGGGTCTCCATCGGCAAGAAACAGGCCCTGCTGGCGGCCGCGGGCGGGGCCGTCCCCGGGCCGAAGATCGAGACCGCCGCTCCCAGGACTCCCCTGACCGGCGAGTCGGCTCAGAGCGACATCCAGAAGGAGCTCGACGCCCACGCCCGATCCGCCGCCCCCGGGACGACCCCGGCCAAGTCCGAGCCATCGCCTCTCGACTCCCCGGCGAACAAGCCCGCCGAAAAGTCCGCCGCGTCCGCGCCGGACAAGACTCCGGCCAAACCCGAGACGGGCGCGAAGAAGCCGGTCCCGACCGATGCGGCCGGCAGCTGGTTCGTCCAGGTCGCCGCCGTCGCCGACAAGCCCTCGGCCTCCGCGTTTGCCGAGAAGCTGCAGAAGGACGGGTATCCCGCGTTTCTGATCGAGCCTTCGGCCAAGGACAAAAAATCGATCTATCGGGTCCGGGTCGGGCCGTTCGGCTCGAAGGGCGAGGCCGAAGAGGCCAAAGGCAAGCTGACCGAGGCCATGAAGAAAAAGAAGAACGATTATTTCCTGATCAAGGGCTGACCGGCGCCCGCTGGCGACGCGGGCGGATCTTTCATTTTCCGTTCGGACATGAGAAGCCATGAGTAAAAAGCTTCCGCTGATTTCCGTCCTGGGGGCGGCGGCCGCCGGGGCCCTGACCGCCATCGCCTTTCCCAAGTTCGATCTCATGTTCTTCGCCTGGATCTCGCTCATTCCCCTCTTCTTCCTCCTGGCCAAGGCCCGTCCCCGCCATGGGCTGCTGCTGGGCGGAATCGCGGGCGCGGTCTTCTACGCGATCCTGTTGTACTGGATCCCCGACGTTCCGGCCCATTACGGCCATGTGCCGGTCGTCCTCAGCCTGCTCATCGACCTCCTGTTGGTGCTGCTGCTGGCCCTCTTCTGGGCGATTTTCGGCTGGATCTTCGCTCTCCTGCGCGCCCGCCTGAACAACACCTCTTTTTTCATCGCCCCGTTCGTCTGGGTGGCCCTGGAATACGCCATCACCCATGTCCTGACCGGATTCCCCTGGGGACTCCTGGGCGTCAGCCAATACAAGAACACGGCCTTCATCCAGATCAGCGCGATCACCGGAGTCTACGGCGTCTCCTTCATGCTCGTGCTCTTCCAATCCTTTTTCGTGGCCTCCATCGAAAGCATGAAGCGGGCGCCGTTCGCCGTCGCCGCCATCGCCATGGCGGTCGTCCACCTGGGCGGCGTACTGACCATGCCCAAGACCGGGACCGGCCCGGAGACGTTCAAAGCGGCGGTCATCCAGGGCAACGTGTCTTCGGACATCTCCTGGAACCTCATGACGGCCGAGCAGACCACGGCCCTCTTCGTAGAGCATATGGACTTGTCCCGGAAGGCCCAGCAGGCCGGAGCCTCGCTCATCGTCTGGCCGGAGTTCAGCGTGCCCCTCTGCTTCAGCTGCACCGACCCGCTCTCGGTCCGTTTCCGCGCCCTGCTCGAGGATTTCGTCCAGGACACGGGAGTGACGCTGGTCGTCGGAACGAACGAGACCGCGGGCCAGGGGGAAGACCGGCAATACTTCAACTCTTCGCTTTGCCTGGCTCCCGGGCGAGCCGTCAGCCGATATGCCAAGATGCATCTGGTTCCCTTCGGCGAGTACACGCCTTACAAAGCGGTTTTCGGATTCGTCGACAAACTCACCCCCTCCATCGGGGAGCTGACGCCCGGGAAAGCCGCGACCCTGCACTCCTTCCGCGAAATCCCCTTCGCGACCCCCATCTGCTACGAAATCGTCTTCCCCGATCTCGTCCGCCGCTTCACCCGGAGGGGGGCCCGTTTTCTGGCCACCATCACCAACGACGGCTGGTACGGCCGGTCCGCCGCTCCTTACCAGCATTTCGCCGCCGCCGTCCTGCGGGCCGCGGAGAACCGCCGCTTCCTGCTGCGAGCGGCCACCACCGGGATCAGCGGGATCATCGATCCGGCCGGCCGCGTCCTGGCCCAGAGCGAGATCGGAACGGCCGTTTTCCTGGCCGGCGAAGTGACCCCCTCGGCCGGGCTCACGTTTTACGCCCGGCACGGCGATCTCTTCTCGTTCCTGGCCTTGACAATCAGCGCCGTATTCCTTATCCTTTCGCTTTTTCGGACCCCAAGAAAGAGAGATTCATGAGCCCCCAGAACTCCCCCCATCCCGAGCTGTACGTCGAACTCGAGGCCCAAAGCCGGCCCGTTTTCGCCAAATTCGAAGAGCTACGGGGGTTTCTTTGACCTGGCCGCGAAGAAAACCGCGCTGGAAGGCCTGACCAAGGAGCTTTCCGCCCCGGAGGTCTGGCAGGACCAAAAGAGATCACAGACCCTGCAGCAGGCCAAAAAGCGGCTGGAAAAGGAAGTCCAGTTCCTGTCCTCGCTTTACACCCGCAAGGAGGAGATCGACGTCCTCCTGGACCTGGCCCGCGAAGGCGAGCCCGTCGGCCCGGAGTTCGCCCAGAGCCTGGCCGCCTTCGGCCAGCGCCTGGCCGAAGCCGAGTTGCAGACCCTGTTCACCGATCCCGACGACGCCCGCAACGCCATCCTGACCATCCATCCGGGGGCCGGCGGCACCGAGTCGCAGGACTGGGCCCAGCACCTCGTCCGCATGTACCTGCGCT
>Ga0182021_10005252_pt1 | contig 15298 bp, 10 predicted proteins | sample 612E3MmetaG_FD_120493 | JGI IMG/M metagenome (GOLD analysis project Ga0182021, IMG submission 120493) | Permafrost microbial communities from Stordalen Mire, Sweden - 612E3M metaG (Illumina Assembly) | ecosystem: Environmental > Terrestrial > Soil > Wetlands > Permafrost | place: Sweden... | reverse complement strand
GGAACCATATTCCAGGTTTTTAAATCCTGAACCATAAGCTATTGCCGTTTGATGCTCCATTCCTTCAAAAGGAGCTTCGACCAGTTTAAAGTTTTCTTTTCTCCACGGATATGGGCCGAACAATGAATCGTAGCATCTCAGGACATCAAAGGTCTGCAGAAAATGTTTCCGGGCAATTTCCTCATGGTAAGGAAGTACATAAAATTCCACGGGATACCCGATCTCCTTATTTTTTTCCGGGAAGCTGATTTTCCTGAAATCCCCGATGTAAAATGTTACATTATAGGAGTTTACAGGATAACGGTGCACCCAGTGAAACGTTTTTGTCAGGGCATTGCTGTCAACGGAAACCAATACGCCATTGCTTACGCAGACCAGGTTGGACGGGATCGTCATGTTGAAGTGAACACTGTCTGCTTCATCACAAAGGAGATCTTTGGATGGCCACCACAGGCTTGATCCGTCATTCTCACAGGCGACACCAATCCAGTCTTTCCTGTTTTTATCCTTTTTCCACACAAAGCCGCCTTCCCATGGCGGTTTTTTTGCAAACTGAGGGATGCCATGGTAATAAGTACGGACCGATTCCGTTTCACCTGCTTTCATCCCCTGAGGAAAACTGACAAAAACTGCTGTATAACTTCGCGTGAAAGACAGGTTCCTGCCTTTCCATACGATGCTGTCGATTGTGAGGTCAGGGTGCAAATCGAGCTGGATCGAATCAGCCATCTTCAGCATTTTAAATTTCATGAGCACATTGCCGGAAACGGACCTCCCGCCGATGTTTATTGTAAGATTCAGATCGTAAAACCCCACGTCATAACATGACCGTGACGGAGTATTTGAGCCCCTCAGGGAATCTTTAATTGTGAACACCGGGTATTTCCCGGCCCGTTTCGGTGTCGAATAATTGAGGTTGAGCCCGAAACAACCCGTCAGGACTATGGCACACAGAAAATAAATAAAGATAATGGACATTCGCCCGGTAATAGTCAGAAACGGTTTTAATGCAGGCATTGGAAGATTCTTGTTAAATAAACACAATGCATATTACGAATTATTTGTAAATTAAATTACACCTTTGTAAAGTGAACTCATGCGAAAATCATAAGCCGATCATTCAAATGACTGCGGATGGCTCCCACACCCTTTTCCATCCGGTGTTGAATGAGAGTTATCATTCAACCTACGGGGCTATCCGGGAATCACAGCATGTTTTTATTGAAGCAGGGTTTCGCAGGATAGCCTTTGAGGTGGACAGGATAAATATTCTTGAGGTCGGCTTCGGAACAGGTCTTAATACCCTCCTTACGCAGATCGAAGCGGAAACCATTGGCAAAACAGTTGAATATACATCCATTGAAGCCTACCCTATCGGTGAGGAATACTGGTCTCAGCTGAATTATCCCCGGATATTATGTTCTGTCGATTATACCAGGATCTTTGAGAATATCCATTTTGCAGAATGGGGACAATTAAGGGAAATAAGCCGTTTCTTCCTGCTTCAGAAAGTCCATGCAAAATTGGAAGACTACATACCCCGCCCTGGTTATTATGATCTTGTGTATTTTGATGCTTTCTCGCCGGATGTCCAGCCTGAACTCTGGACTTTTGAGATCTTCAGGAAACTCTGTAACTCAATGAAAACAGGGGGCATACTGACAACATATTCGGTCAAGGGTGATGTCACCAGGGCTTTAAAGGCTGCGGGGTTCAGGGTGGAGAAAATCCCCGGCCCTCCCAGGAAAAGGCAGATCACAAGAGCGACGAAAGCCCGGCTACCCATGGAAGAAGATTGAACAATGGATATAAAAAGATTTAATATCAGGATCTACGGGTTGTTTGCAGCGGATGGCAGCATCCTGGTCACAGATGAATTCCGCCTGGGGATCTATATGACCAAATTTCCCGGCGGAGCCCTGGAATTCGGTGAAGGGACCATTGATTGCCTGAAGAGGGAATTCAGGGAAGAGCTGAACTCAGAGATCAGGAATATCTCTCATTTCTATACCACGGATTTTTATCAGCCTACAACCCTGCTGCCAGGCGATATGCAATTGTTTATTGTATATTACAAAGTTACTGTTGACAGGCCTTTCCATTTCAACACCACGGAAGTTAAAAACGATATCCCTGCTATTGACGGGGCGCAGAGTTTCAGGTGGCTGAAGATAGCCGGACTAAAAGAGGAAGATTTTACGTTTCCTATAGATAAGTTCATTATTCATAAGATCAAACATGAATTCAGATGAGAATGCTGTTGTTTACTCTGCTTATCCTGCTGCTTATGGTCTCCTGTCGGTTGGCCAGGGAAGGGAATACCAGCGTCAACGGGAGCATAGGCCGGTCTTCAGGCCGGCTTCTAAAACTGGAGGATGTGGGTCCCGTGAATTCTGTAACACTTGATTCAGCGATCCTTGATGAAAAGGGAAATTTTGTTTTTCATTTCATTTCAAAAGAAACCGGTCTGTACCTCTTAAGCCTGCCAGGAAATTACAGATTAATGCTCGAACTCAGACCCGGGGATACGGTGCGGATAAAGTCTTCTGACGGATCACAACTTGAGGAATCCTCGATTACAGGTTCGGCTAGCAGTGCCGACATGAAGCAGTTTTTCGGTTTGACCTCCCGGAACAGGAAAATTTACGACTCCCTTCAATGCAGCCTTTTAACCCATCAGGACGACCCTGATTTTGCAAAACTGTCAAAGAAGGTGGACGAATCCCTCAAACCCGTTTGGGAAGATCAGATTGCACTTGAAACCTCATATATTAACCGGCATCTGAACAGTCTGACATCCCTTCTGATCCTTAACCAGGGCCTGGGAACAAGTCCTGTTCTCACATTTCATACCGACTCGCTTTATTTTCTGAAGCTTGACAGTTCCCTCAGCAAGGCATTTCCCGGCAACAAACATGTTGTTTTCCACCATAACAGGATACTTCAGGAGAGGGCATTGGAATCCATAAAAAAGCAATCCAAATAAAATTTCCGATATTTGCCGGATCAGCATGAACGGAAAGATATATTTTGCATCGGATTTTCATCTCGGCATACCCGACAGCAAGCAAAGCCTTGAAAGGGAGAAAAGGCTTGTTCATTGGCTTGAAATGGCCCGGAAAGACGCCTCTGAAATTTTCCTGATGGGGGATTTATTTGATTTCTGGTTTGAATATAAAACCGTAGTACCCCGCGGATATACACGCCTTCTGGGAATGCTTGCCGAAATTTCCGACTCGGGTATCCCTGTCCACCTTTTCAGGGGGAACCATGACATGTGGGCTCATTCTTATCTGCAGGAAGAGACCGGGATTCAGCTTCACCGTGACCCTGAGTTCAGGTCATTTAACGGAAAGAATTTTTATCTTGCTCACGGTGATGGCCTCGGTCCCGGTGACCATGGCTATAAACTCATTAAAAAAGTATTTGCCAGCCCCGTCAATCAATGGCTTTTCAGGTTGATCCATCCTGACCTGGGGATCAAAATGGCTTTGTTCTGGTCGAGAAAAAGCAGGCATGCGGCCCTTCAGAAAGAAAAGAAAGAAGAAGAGAGGAACCTGAGGCTTATCAATGAAAGGATACTGCAACACTCCAGGGAACTTCTGACTAAACACCCCGAAACTGATTATCTCATTTACGGCCATTACCACTATCCCCTGGAAACCCGTTTATCGGAAAAAGCAGTACAGCTCGTCCTTGGTGACTGGCTCACCCATTTCACTTATGCAGTTTTTAACGGTGAAAACCTGGAGCTGAAGGAATTCACGATATAGCAGAACGGGCGGCTATGAATTCATAGCCGCCCGTTCTGTCAACATGCTGAATTCATTATTCAGGATGAATTGCTTCTACAGGGCAAACATCTGCACATGCTCCGCAATCGGTGCAAACTTCAGGGTTGATCTTATAGATGTCGCCTTCGGAAATTGCTTCAACGGGGCACTCATCGATGCAGGTTCCACAAGCTGTGCAATCTTGATTAATCGTGTAAGCCATGACTGTAATATTTATGCCTGCACTTGGGCAGGTCTGGTTAGTAATTACATTTTCCGCTGCAAAGATAAACATTTTAAGATATCATGCTATCCCTTTGTGTGAAATTATTAACAATCCGCTCGCATATTTCGCTATTCACTATTCGCTATTCGCTATTCGCCAATCGATATTCCCTATTCGCTATTCGCTATTCGCCAATCGCTATTCACTATTCGCTAACTTTTCTTACCTTTGCACCCTCATAAAACCATATAAAGATGCCCAGCAAAAAAAGACAAATTATTGAAAAAGAAAGCGTGGTCGTCAAGTTCGTCGGCGATTCCGGTGATGGCATGCAGCTTTCCGGTTCAGTATTTTCCGACTCGGCCGCCCTGGCCGGGAACGACCTTGCGACCTTCCCTGACTTTCCTGCAGAAATCCGTGCCCCACAGAACACAGTAGCCGGAGTTTCCGGGTTCCAGGTTCATATGGGTTCCGAAAAGATCTTTACAACGGGCGATATGGTAGACGTACTTGTCTCCATGAACCCTGCTTCACTCAAGGCCAACCTGAAGTGGGCCAAAAAAGGTGCCACGATCCTGGTCGACACGGATGCCTTCGATGATAAAGCTATTGAAAAAGCAGGTTACAAGCTGAACCCGCTGACCGACAACAGCCTGGATTCATACCATATGATCAAGGCCCCCATCACTGCCATGACAAAGGAAAGCCTGAAAGACCTGGGCATCGACAACAAAACGGCTGAGCGTTCCAAGAATATGTTTGCACTTGGGATCCTTTATTTCATCTTCAACAGGGACCTCAAACTGGCTTTCAATTATTTTGAACAGCGTTTCAAAAAGAATCCGAAAATCGTGGAGATCAATAAAGTTGTGATCCGGGCGGGTTATAATTATGCCGAAACGGTTGAAGCTCTCGAATCGGTGATCCAGGTCGGAGCTGCCAAAATGCCCAAAGGCCGTTACCGGAACATCACCGGCAATGTTGCCACCGCCTGGGGGCTTCTTGCAGCTGCCGAAAAATCAGGCAGGCCCCTGTTTCTTGGCTCCTATCCTATCACCCCGGCCACGGAGATTCTGATGGAGCTTGCTAAGCACAAATCCCTTGGCGCTAAAGTGTTCCAGGCCGAAGACGAGATTGCCGGCATCTGCTCTGCTATAGGTGCTTCATATACCGGAGCAATGGCATGCACTTCCACCTCGGGCCCCGGGCTCTCGCTGAAAAGCGAAGCCATCGGCCTTGCAGTAATGACCGAGCTTCCCCTGATCATCGTTGATGTCCAGCGCGGTGGCCCTTCAACCGGTCTTCCGACGAAATCAGAGCAATCGGACCTTCTGCAGGCCCTCTTCGGAAGGAACGGTGAAGGTCCGGTTATCGTGATCGCTGCTTCAACTTCCGATAACTGCTTTAACTATGCATACATGGCAGCCAAACTGTCGATGGAACACATGACCCCGGCTATCCTTATGACCGACGGCTATCTTGGTTTCGGATCAGCTCTTTTCCGTATCCCGAAGATGGCCGAAATGCCGGCAATAAATCCGCCCATTGCAAAGGCCAACGATAAAGATTACAAACCCTATAAACGCGATGCCGAAACCCTGGTCCGCCAGTGGGCAATCCCGGGCACTGACGGACTTCGTCACCGGATCGGCGGACTTGAAAAAGAGAATATCACGGGTATAGTTTCCACCGATCCCCTGAACCACCAGATCATGGTTGATCTGCGCGCTGCCAAGGTCGAAAAAGTCGCGGATTTCATTCCCGACCAGAACATCGATGGCAATAAGAAAGGCGACCTGCTGGTCGTGAGCTGGGGCGGAACATACGGCGCCGTTCATTCAGCAGTCAAACAGGCCCAGGTTGAAGGCAAATCCATCAGCCATGCCCATTTCCATTATATCAGTCCGCTTCCGAAAAACACTGAGAAAGTCCTGAAAGGCTTTAAAAAGATCCTTGTTTGCGAACTCAACAGCGGGCAGTTCGTGAACTACCTGAGGATGAAATTCCCTTTACCGAACATGTACCAGTTTAATAAGGTGCAGGGATTACCATTCATGATCAATGAGTTAACCGAAAAATTCAACCAACTACTGGAGGTAAAATAATATGGATTTCGTAAACACAACCATTGAACGCAGCACCGTTCAATTATCCAAAACCGATTTTGAAAGCGACCAGATGGTCAAATGGTGCCCGGGTTGCGGCGCTCACGCAATCCTGGCTGCCGTTGAAAGAGTATTTCCCAAGATCGGTTATCGCAAGGAAAACTTCTGTATGATTTCAGGGATCGGTTGTTCGTCAAGATTCCCCTATTATGTCAATACATACGGCATTCATGGTATTCACGGCCGTGCTGCAGCCATTTCGACCGGCGTTAAAATTGCAAACCCAAGGCTCAGTGTCTGGATGGCTACCGGCGATGGCGACTCACTCGCTATCGGTGGAAACCATTTCATTCACGTTATACGCAGGAATGTGGATATCAATATCCTTCTCTTCAATAACCAGATCTACGGCCTGACCAAAGGACAGTATTCCCCGACGACGCCTATGGGTAAGGTCACAAAGACCTCTCCCCAGGGAACAATTGAACACCCGTTTAATATTGGCGAACTGGTCATGGGAGCCCAGGGGACTTTCTTTGCCAGGGTCCCCGACAACAATATTACGCTAATGACCGAAGCGATGTTCGAAGCAGCAAAGCATGACGGGACTTCCATTATTGAGATCATGCAGAATTGCATCATTTTTGCCGATAAGGCACATAATGATGTGATCGGGAAGGAAAACAAGGACGATCATATGCTCATAGTCAAGAACGGCCAGCCGATGATATGGGGCAGGAATAATGAAAAAGGCCTCATTATCAAGGATACCAGGCTTGAAGTCGCAGAAATAGGCCAGAACGGTGTCAGCCTGGATGATATCCTCATCCACGATGCTTACAACCAGGATCCCGGTATTCACCTGATGCTTGCAAAGCTTGCTCCGCCGCATTTTCCGATGGTCTTTGGCGTGATCCGTTCGGCCATGTTCCCGACTTACGACGACATGGTGGAAGAGCAAATCAAATATGCCAAGGAAACCGGAAAGATCAAAACGGTTGATGATCTGCTGAACAGCGGAGATGTCTGGGACATTAAATAATCGTGCAAATGAAAAAACTTCTTGTTCTCCTGGCCCTGCTCTTCGGATTAATCCGGGCAGATGCCCAGGACTGGCAGTGGCTCAATCCTAAACCACAGGCCAACACCCTGAACTCCATTACATTCACGGGTCCGGATAACGGGATCGCTGTCGGGGACGGTGGAGCAATAGTGAGAACAACGGACGGCGGCACCAGCTGGACAAGTCTCCCCCTCGTCACATTCAGCAGACTGCTTTCGGTTTCATTCCCGACGGCCTCAACAGGATTTGCAGTAGGTCTTTATGGAACCATATTAAAGACTTCGGATGGTGGAGCCAGCTGGGAAGTTATGGCCAACAACGTCCGTAAAAATATAAATAGCGTACAGTTTCTTAATGCGGATACCGGATTTGCAGCCTGTGACCTGGGGTTAATCGTAAAGACGACCGATGGAGGAGTGAATTGGCTCCCCCTTACCTCCGGAGCTACAAACAACCTCAGATCACTGTTTTTCCTTAATGACACTACAGGATATGCTGCCGGTGACAATGGGGCTATCCTGAAGACCACTGACGGAGGTGAAAACTGGGCCCTGCAATTTTCAGGCACCATTGAAAACCTTAAGACCGTTTATTTTACAGATGCAAACACAGGCTATGCCGGCGGCGGCAACTATCCTTTGTCCTCCGACGGATTGATCCTGAAAACCACTGATGGCGGCGCACATTGGATACTGCAGACCTATGGAATGAATTTTCTTCCCATGTCCCTGTGTTTTACTAATGCCTACACAGGTTATGCGACAGGCTATGGCGGTATCTATAAAACCGTGAATGCAGGAACCAACTGGAATCCCCTTTGGACCGGTCCGTCAACCCTGCTCCTGTCAACATGTTTTACAGGTACAGATACCGGCTTTTCGGCAGGAAGCCTGGGGACAATTCTCAAAACCACGGATGCCGGAACAACATGGAATTCACAGACCTCGTTCACGACCCGGGATCTTTTTTCCGGTTACTTTCCAGAACCGAATACTATCTTTCTTGCCGGTTCATCCGGGACGATCCTGAAATCCCCGGATGCTGGAACCACATGGTCAGTGCTGAATTCAGGGACCACCATTGACCTGAAATCAGTTTATTTCATAAGCACTGGTATCGGATATGCCGCCGGCAGATTGGGAAAAATAATAAAAACCAATAATGGAGGGACTTCCTGGGATACCCTGAGTTCAGGCATAAGCTATGACCTGAATTATATTTATTTCCTCGATGCCAATACCGGCTTTGCACTGGGAAGCCAGGGTACAGTGCTGAAAACGACCAACGCAGGGGCTACATGGATAGCTGGATATACAGGTATTACCACCAATCTCAACTCCTGTTTCTTCACCGATGCAAATACGGTCTATGTGGCCGGGGCGGGAGGCTTGATCATGAAAAGCACGAACGGGGGAGACACCTGGACCACACTTACATCAGGCACTACCAATACCCTGCTTTCAGTCATGTTCAGGAATGCTGATACAGGATTCGTTACAGGTACTGCAGGGATGATCCTGATGACTCCTGATGCCGGGACAACCTGGAACCAGCTCGGTACCGTTAACGGGAACGATCTCTTTTCAATCTGTTTCCCCGGCAATAATATCGGATTTATTGCCGGCACAAACGGAGCAATCCTGAAATCAACGGATGGCGGTATGACCTGGGTTAATCTTAATTCAGGGACGACTTTTGACCTTCATTATATTTATTTCACTGATCATCTCACTGGTTTCGTTGCGGGGAACAACGGGATTATTTTAAAAACGATCAATGGAGGTGTCGGGATCGAAGAAAAAAAGCCTGAGATCAGCCTGAACATCTATCCCAGTCCGGCAACGGATTATATCTTTGTTGAAACGGTTGATCATCAGACACTCAGGCCCCTGACCGGCTCCCTCGCAATATACAACCTGATGGGGCAGCAAATGATACTGCAAAACCTGAAGGACCGCAGAACCGAAATCAATATCGGATCCCTGCCCAAAGGTCTTTATCTTGTCAGGATCATTAATAATGGTATTACAGGGTCCGGCAGGTTTATCAGGGAGTGATTGATTATTCCCTTAAAATTGCTTTATCTTTACCTGACCATAGCAAATAAACCAGGTAATGATCCGGAACTTTTCTTCTTTCATTGAAGTCAACAAACTTTTTCTGAAAACAGACCGCATCCTCCTGGCTGTCTCAGGAGGGCTTGACTCGGTGGTTATGGCCAACCTGTTCCACAGTACCGGGCTTAATTTCGGTATCGCACATTGCAACTTCGGCCTCAGGGGGCCAGAAAGTGATAAAGATGAGGACTTTACCAGAAGACTGGCCCAAAAACTAAGGGTGCCTTTCTTTGTCAGGCGTTTCGACACAACGGCCTATGCAGCCCGGAATAAAATCTCGGTTCAGATGGCCGCGAGGGAGCTCCGGTATGAATGGTTTGAACAGGTCAGGATCTCGGAAAAGTTTCAATTTATTGCAACGGCCCATCATCTGGATGACCAGATTGAGACTTTCCTGATCAACATGATAAGGGGAACAGGGATTTCAGGTCTTCATGGCATACTTCCGGTCCAGGGAACAATTATAAGACCGATGATGTTTGCCTGCAGGAAGGATATTGCCATATATGCAAAGGAAAACCATATCGGATTTCAGGAAGACAGCTCCAACCGGGAAGATAAATACATCCGGAATAAAATACGTCTGAAAATTATCCCTCTTCTTGAAGAGATCAACCCCGATATCAGGAAAACCCTGACTGCTGAAATCGGCTGGCTCCGCTATTGGGAACAGATCGGCAGACAGGAAATAGATAAAAAATTTTCTGAAATCGTCCACCATCAGCAGCATAAAACCCTGATAGATCTCAGGGCCTTGAAGAAAACTGTTCCTTTTGAATTACACGCATGGGAGATCCTTTCCAAATTCGGATTCAATTCGAGTGTGGTCGCCGGCATACTGTCAAGTATTGATGCAAAAAGCGGGAAAACGTTTTTCTCTCCTTCCTACAAGGCAGTGAAAGACAGGGAAACGCTGATCATCCATGAAATTTCGACAAAGAAGGAAGCATCAGTCAAACAGATCTCCCAAAAGCTCAGGCACATCCTGAAACCGGTCAGATTAAAGTTCTCCATACTGGACAATGCAAAGGGAACAATGATTCCCGCCGGGAAAGAGTTTGCCAGCCTGGACTACAAAAAACTCACCTTCCCGCTTGAAATCCGGAGATGGCAGACTGGTGACAGTTTTCAACCGTTCGGGCTTCGCGGTAAAAAGAAGGTTAGCGACCTGCTCATCGATGAGAAAGTTCCCATCCCTGAAAAAGAAAAAACTTTCGTCCTTTGCAGCTCGGGGAAGATAGCCTGGGTGATCGGCCACAGAATCGACCAGAGGTTCAGGATCACTTCCAAGACCTCAAAAATTTTCAGGATAATTCTTGAACATGATGACGTGATTACATGATTACATCGTAATCACTCATGTAATCATTATTTTTTCCAGGTATTTGTGATTGCTTCGCAATTCAAAAACCGGGCATCCGTGTATTATTCACTTAATTGTTTATTTCAATGGTGTTCATTACGGCTTCGCCGAACGGGCATTCAATTCTTAACTCCCCATTTTTACTAACTTTGCCCTAAATAATCCGTATCCGGAAGTCATGAAAACATCACGTTTCTTTCTCCTGGCATTTTCCCTGATGCCATTTTTCGTATTCTCCCAGATCCTTCAACCTGTAAAATGGTCCTTCAAGGTGGAACAGACCAGGCCTGGCGAAGCTACTTTACTGTTGATTTCTAATGCCGACAAAGGATGGCATACCTATTCACAGGAAGTAATTCCCGACGGCCCTTCACCGACCGAATTCACTTTCACCAAAAGCCCGGATTATGAACTCATCGGGAAAGTTGTTGAGCCCAAAGGGGTAAAGGAGAAAGATCCCATGATGAATAACATGGTCATTACCTATTTCCCCGACAGGTCCATTTTCAGGCAGCGGATTAAGGTCCTTTCCGGCAAAGATTTTACGATCAAGGGGAACGTTTACTTCATGTGTTGTAACAACGGCTCATGCATTGCTCCGACCCAGGTTGACTTTGAGTTTGCAGTCAGGGGTACTCCTGAATCTGCCGTCGCCGGCAAAACTGCTTCCCCCTCTGAACAAGCAGTCCCGGCTGCCGTGACAGTTCAGGCAGCAGCGCAAAATGCCGCGAAAACCGATACTGCAAAACCGGGGAAAGCCTGCTGTAATGCCAAAAAAGACAGTATGGCACTAAGCCAGCTAAATAAGGGTAATATAGATACGGCTGCGACAAACTCCCTTCTCGTTTTCTTTTTCTTAAGCTTTCTCGCCGGTCTTGCCGCAATCATTACGCCCTGTGTCTTTCCAATGATCCCTATGACGGTGACCTTCTTCATGAAAGGCAGCGAAACCAAAAAGAAAGGTCATATGGAGGCTATTGTTTATGGTTTGTCCATCATCGTGATTTATACCGTGATCGGAACCATAGTAGCTGTCACACTCGGAGCAAACTTTGCAAATTTCCTCAGCACCCATTGGATACCCAATGTCTTCTTTTTTCTGATTTTTATGATTTTTGCAGCTTCATTCCTTGGGATGTTCGAAATCACGCTCCCCGGCTGGCTGGTGAACAAAGCTGATAAACAAGCTGATAAAGGAGGATATACCGGGGCCTTTTTCATGGCTTTTACCCTGGTACTGGTGTCATTTTCCTGCACCGGACCAATTGTCGGGGCAATCCTTGTTCAATCGGCCAGCGGACGTGTACTACAGCCCATAATCGGGATGCTTGGTTTTTCCCTCGCATTTGCATTGCCTTTTGCCCTGTTTGCCTTTTTCCCTTCATGGCTGGCAAGTTTACCTAAATCGGGCGGGTGGCTGAATTCAGTAAAAGTCGTACTGGGTTTCATTGAAATTGCGCTCGGCCTCAAATTCCTGAGCATCGCCGATCAGACCTACCATTGGCATATCCTTGACCGGGAGGTTTACCTTGCCATTTGGATCGTCACCTTTACCCTCCTGGGATTTTATCTCCTTGGCAAGCTCAGGTTCAATCATGATTCGGAAGTCCCGTTCATCAGCGTGCCCAGGCTGGTCCTTGCCATCATCACCTTCTCATTCGTAATTTACATGCTACCCGGTATGTTCGGAGCACCCCTGAAAGCATTATCGGGTTATATTCCCCCGGAAACTTCACTGGATTTCGACCTTACCAGAATCATACGAGAGGAGGTAAAGGAATTTTCAGGCGGAGGGGGATCTGCGGTTTCGTCCATCTGTGATAAACCAAGGTACGGGGACTTTCTTAAGCTCCCTCATGGACTGGATGGTTATTTTGATTACAAACAGGCCCTGGCCTGCTCGAAAAAACAAAATAAACCTCTTTTTATAGATTTTACCGGTCACGGATGCGTGAATTGCAGGGAAATGGAAGCCAACGTGTGGTCGGACCCTCCTGTCCTGCAACGGCTGCGTGAGAAATTTATCGTCACCGCCCTTTATGTGGATGATAAAACAGAAGTCCCTGAAAGTGAATGGATCACCAGCAAATATGATGGCAAGGTGAAGAAATCCATAGGAAGGATCTATGCCGATCTCCAGATCTCAAAGTACAATGTGAATTCCCAGCCATATTATGTTCTGCTTGACACGAACGGGAACCTGCTCGCACCGCCCCGGGCCTATAATCTGAACAAAGAGGAATTTGTTAAATGGCTGGACACCGGCCTCGGCAACTTTCAGAAACAACAGAAGAAGTAAGAGATGGATAAATTTTCATATCTCAATACTACGGATAACGCTGTGATCGAGGAACTCCTTGAACAATACCTCAGGGATCCCGCCTCAGTCGACGAATCCTGGCGGACATTTTTCGAAGGCTTCGAATTCTGCCAGAAGAATTATAAAGCCGAAGAAGGTGATGAATTTCTCTACCCCAATGAATTCAAGGTAATGAACCTGATCGCTGCTTACCGCCAGCGTGGCCATTTATTTACACGGACAAACCCGGTCCGTATCAGGCGTAAGTACTTCCCGACTCTGGATATTGAAAATTTCGGACTGGGCAATGATGACCTTGCCAGGCATTTTCAGGCAGGAAAAGAACTCGGGCTTGGAAATGCAAAACTGTCGGCCATCATTGAACACCTGAAGAAAACCTATTGCGAATCCATCGGCATTGAATATTTCTATATCCGCAGACCTGAGGTCGTGGAATGGTTTATTTCAAAAATGGAACCGGTAAGGAATACCCCTTCTTTTACACCGGAAGAAAAAAAGCAGATACTTCACAAACTGGCTGAAGCAGTACTTTTTGAGAAATTCATTCATAAAAAATTCCCTGGACACAAAAGTTTCTCGCTTGAAGGAGCCGAATCCCTGATCCCTGCGCTGGAAGCTGTCATACATAAAGGAGTGGCGACAGGAGTTCAGGAATTTATCCTTGGCATGGCACACAGGGGCAGGCTTAACGTCCTTGGGAACCTCATGAACAAGCCATTTGATCAGATCTTCTCTGAATTTGAAGGCAAGGAATACAGTGACGATGAACTTCTCGGGGATGTGAAATACCACCTTGGATATTCGAGCCTGGCTAATGCAACGACCGGACAGGAATTGACCCTGAGCCTTTGCCCCAACCCTTCCCATCTTGAAGCAGTGGACCCGGTCACGGAAGGTTTGGCCCGTGGCCGGATAGACCGGAAATATGATGGTGACAATAACAAGGTTGTTCCTGTCCTGATCCATGGTGATGCTTCAATTGCCGGTCAGGGGATTGTCTATGAAACAATCCAGATGGCCGACCTGGATGCCTATAGGACCGGTGGGACTATCCATCTTGTAATCAACAACCAGATCGGTTTTACTACAAATTATCTCGATGGAAGGTCGAGCGTGTATTGTACCGATGTTGCAAAAACAATCCAGGCCCCTGTATTCCATGTCAATGCCGATGATGTGGAAGCTGTCGTTTATACGGTCCAGCTGGCAATGGATTTCCGCCAGAAATTTCATAAGGATGTTTTTATTGACCTTCTTGGCTACCGCAAATACGGCCATAATGAGAGCGATGAACCCCGGTTTACCCAACCCATATTGTACAAAATCATCGAGCAGCATCCTGATCCGCTGGAGATCTATATCCGGAAACTTGAGGAGGAAGGATTGGCTGAACAATTTGTTATTGCCGGGATCCGAAGCGAGATTAACACCACCCTCGAGATGGCGTTCCAGGCTGCCAGGACAATTGAGAAGGCAGATATTGCCCCGTTCCTCAGCACACTGTGGAAGGATATCCGCAGATCGGTTCCTGATGATTTCCTGAAATCTCCCGTTACATCCGTTAAAGAACAAGTCCTTAGGGAAATAGGCCATAAGATCACCCTGCTTCCCGAAGGAGTCAGATTCTTCAAAAAGATCATAAAACTCCAGGACGACCGGAAAGCGATGCTCGAAGGTGAAGGAAAGCTTGACTGGGCCATGGGCGAATTGCTTGCATACGGCAGCCTTCTTCTTGAAGGCCATCCGGTCAGGATCAGCGGTCAGGATACACAGCGGGGTACATTCTCACACCGGCATGCAGTTCTGACCGTGGAGGATTCCGAGGACAAATTCATTCCACTCGACCATATCAGTCCCGGCCAGGCTCCGTTCCGGATCTATAACAGCCTTCTTTCAGAATATGGCGTGCTTGGTTTTGAATATGGTTATGCCTTTGCTTCACCTGACGGGCTGACTGTCTGGGAAGCCCAGTTCGGGGATTTTAATAACGTGACCCAGGTGATCATCGACCAGTACCTGAGCAGTGCGGAAGACAAATGGAAAGTGATGAACGGGATGGTGCTTTATCTTCCTCATGGTTATGAAGGCCAGGGCCCTGAACACTCCAGTGCCAGGCTGGAACGCTTCCTGACCCTGTCGGGGCATTATAACTGGCAGATCGTGAACTGCACAAGCCCGGCAAATCTCTTTCATGTCTTGCGCCGGCAGCTGCACCGTGACTTCCGTAAACCACTTGTTATTTTTACGCCGAAAAGCCTTCTCAGGCACCCCCGCTGTGTTTCCGCCATCACTGAGTTTACACATGGAGGCTTCAGGGAGGTGATTGATGAT